>WBZR01000047.1_pt1 | contig 200005 bp, 173 predicted proteins | sample 5204231 | NCBI WGS metagenome assembly WBZR01 (sample SAMN12412403, study PRJNA552823) | activated sludge metagenome | isolation source: activated sludge from anammox sidestream of wastewater treatment plant... | place: USA: Virginia | collected 2017-08
TTGAGCTCGTGAACTTTGGTTTGCCGGCGGGGCTGCCGGTAGGGTATAACTAACCTTGTCCTGCCTCACCTCCGTTGGCCGGTTTTGAGGTGTCCCTCATTGGCCGGTTTTGAGGTGTCCCCCGAGGCGCACTCATTTGTAAGTCACAGGACTCCTATTCCAATGCTGGAAGGTCGGTGCTGCGCTCCGCGCGGTAGACAAACCCAGGATCGAATGGGACGCTGCCGATCTCCAGTATCGGGGCAAGGGAATCGAAGTAAAGTCAGCCGCAGACTGCCAAAGCTGGCGCCAGGAGAAGCCATCTCCGATTCGATTCGGAATTCGCAAAGCAATCGTCTGGAACCCCGCCACTGGCAAGTACGAGGGCGGCCCGACCCGTTGTGCGGATTTGTATGTATTTTGCCACTATCCGGAACAAGACAAATCCCGCGCTAACGTGCTGGACGTTGGCGGGTGGGACTTCTACGCGCTCCCTACGGAAAGAGTGAATGAGATCTTTGGTGACGCAAAATCTGTTTCCCTTCAAGGGGTCAGAAAAACGAGCACAAGGTGCACGTTCGACCTGCTAAGGAGCACCGTTGATCAGGCGCTGGAGCGACCGCGCGTAGTGGCATATCCTACGTCCCAAAGATAATCCGCCGTCCTTCTCCCTCCGGATCCTCGCGCACGGCGCTCGTCCTGTCGAAGATCATCGCGGCCTTCTTGTGCGGGGCAAATGCCGGCCACTCCGGGAGTCCGCCGTGATTGGGGTTGCCGCTGCGCGCGAAGTGGATCCAAGCCTGGCTGACGGTTTTCGCCAGCGCCAGCGCCTCCGGTGTGCCGCCGGTGTAGTTTACGCACTTGTCCGCGTTGTCGAATACGAAGGCGATCTCGCAACTGTGAAACGTTCCGGGGCGGCCGTCCAACATCGGAGTGCGCCATCCGAAGATGTACTCGTAGGCCGGGGCTGCCCCCAAGTGTGATTTCCGTTCGGCCTGTGTGAAGGCGTTCTGCCGCGGGCGCGCGGCGGAGATGGCCGCCAGTAAGCCGAAGGGTGTCGCTTTCGGGTATTCGCGCCGGTAGGCGGCGATGACCTGATCTGCCTTGCTCCCGTACAGCTTGCTCACACGTTCCTGGAGTTGCTCCGCGGTCAGGGTATCCACTTCCGGATTGTCGACGCCGTTGACGAATTCATTGAGATTTGTGCCGATCAGCATCGGCACTCCAGCCGACACGGATGGCGCCTCCGGATCGAACGGGTGGTGCGGCAGTGTCTCTCCGTCCACTGTGGGGCCCCATGCCGGGCGCTTCATGGCCATCGCGGCCGCACACAGGCGCGCCGCGGGAAGCGTATGAAGCTGCTCCACCTGCGTTTTGCTCAGGTTCAGTTGCTGAAGCAGACTTGCGGTGAATTTTGCTGAATCCTCGGGCATCGCCATGCGCAAGGAGGAACCGCTCTGGACAACCGCCCTGTGAAACAGGCCTTTCGCCGCGGGCATGGCCATCAGCGTTCCCACCTTCGCGCCGCCGCCGGATTGGCCGAAGATCGTCACACTTCCGGGGTCGCCGCCAAAGCCCGCAATGTTATCCCGCACCCACTCGAGCACGGCCACCAGATCCAGCATTCCGGCGTTTGCCGAATCCGTGTAGCGTTCGCCGAACTGCATGAGGTTCAAGTAACCGAATAAATTCAGGCGGTGGTTGTGAGTGACCACGACGACGTCCCCGTGCCGGGCAAGATTCTCTCCGTCATAGGCCAGCAGGTCGTTGCCGGAGCCGCCCGTGAATCCGCCGCCGTGCATCCACACCATCACCGGACGTTTGTGCGCGTGAGAGCCGTTGATTTGCGGAGTCCACACATTGACGCGGAGGCAATCCTCGCCCGCGCCCGGGTATCCGTGGGAGCGGTAGAGCAGGAACTCGTCCTCATCCCGCGGCGCAGTGTTGTCGCCTCCGCTGGCAATGGGAATGGAATTGGGACATATGTGTCCATAAGACAATGAACTCCTCACGCCCGGCCAGGGCTTCGGCTTCGACGGAGCCTGAAACCTTGCTGCTCCGCCCGTGGGAGCGCCATAAGGAATCCCTTTGAACGTGTGGACGCCGTGACTCGTATAGCCGCGCACGTTTCCCGCCGTCGTCTCCACGACACAGTCTCGATACGAGGCGGTTGTCGCCGCCGGCGCCAGCCGTGATATTCCAGAAGCGCCCAAGCCCGCGGTCACCCCGCGGAGCCAATCCCGACGCATAATTCCACTCATGTTCGCCTCCTCTGCTTACGGCAGCGCAAAGGTGAAGATGGCGCTGCCCGCGGACATCGTCACCATCTGCTTTCCATTCACCTGGTAGGTGATGGCGCTGCTCGACATGTCGCCTCCCAGGTTGATGCGCCAGAGTTCGCGGCCATTCTCCGCATCCAGCGCGTAAAACCAGGCTTCCATTTCCTGCCGGTCGCGGGTAATCCATCCGCCGCTTGCGGCAAAGACCAGTTTCCCGGCGGTGGAGAGAACTCCGGACCAGGGCTTGGTGTGGACTTTGTATTCCCAGGCCTTCTCACCGGTTTTCGGGTCAAGGGCGCGAATGACGCCGTAGCCGGGCTCGTCATCGAGATCGATTTTTGGGACACTCCCGATATAGCGGTTGCCGGCGATGTACTCGGCCTCACCTTTTTGATAGAAGCCCTTGTTTTCCCAGGCCGTCAGATAAAACAGCCCGGTGAGCGGATTGTAGGAAGGCGAATACCAATTCGTCGCTCCCTGCACACCGGGCCAAACATAAACGCCCTCCGGTGTCGGATCGATCCCGGGATTCCGAACGGGACGCCCGCGCTCATCCAGTCTCTTGGCCCAGGTCTGGGTGGCGAACGGTTTGCCGAGCAGGAATTCGCCCGTCTGCCGGTCGAGCACATAGTAGAACCCATTGCGATGCGCCCAGTAGACGAGCTTTCGCGGCTTGCCCTTCCAATCACCATCCACCAGCACCGGGACCTGCACCGAATCCCAATCGTGGACATCGTGCGGCACCATCTGGAAGTACCATTTGAGTTTGCCGGTGGCGGCGTCAAGGGCAATGGCTGAATCCGAAAACAGATTGTCGCCCTTGCGGGCATCGCCATTCCAGTCCGGTGAAGGATTCCCCACGCCCCAGATGATCAGGTCTTGCTCGGGGTCGTACGACCCGGTCACCCAGGTCGGCCCGCCGCCGTGCTTCCATGTATCGCCGGGCCACGTCTCATGGCCTTTTTCACCGGGGCCGGGGATGGTCCAGAAGCGCCATCGCCGCTGCCCCGTCTTCGTGTCGTATGCATCGAGGAAGCCGCGAATTCCATATTCGCCGCCCGCAATCCCGGTCACCACCATGTCTTTCACAATGAGCGGCGCCACCGTGATGCTGTGGCCTGTGCGGTAATCCGCCACTGCCACGTCCCACAGCACCGCTCCCGTCTTGGCGTTCAATGCCACCAGGTGGGCATCGACCGTACCGACGAATATGCGGTCGCCGAGCACGGCGACGCCGCGGTTGACCTGGCCGCAGCAGACATTGATCTTCGCCGGAAGGCTACGCCGGTAGCGCCAGTACTGGCGGCCGGTGGCCGCATCGAGCGCCACCACATTTGACGGCGGCTCGGTCAGATACATCACGCCGTCCACAACGAGCGGCGTGGTTTCCACACGGTGGGTAACAGGCATCTGGTAGACCCACGCCACTTTCAGATCCTTCACATTTTGACGGTTGATCTGATCGAGGGCGCTGTAACGCCAGCCCTTATAAGAGCCCGAGTACGTCAGCCAGTTGCGCGGTTCCGATTCGGCTTTCAACAGCCGCTCAAACGTCACCTGCGCGGGCAACTCCAGCACGGCGAGGGCGCCGCACAGGAATATCCATGCCGGGAGTTTCATCGCTCGTCTCCTTTCCGGCGCTGGAGCGACCATAAATATGCGACCAGGTCATCGGCATCCTTCGCGCTCAATATCCCGCCATAGGAGGGCATGACAGAAGATTTTTCGATATGAAACTCTCGAAATTCGCGTTTGGGCAAGGTTTCGAGCCCGTGAGAGAAATCGAGGAGTTGCACGTAGTGCGTATCCTCGTTCAGGACGAAACCGGCATACTTCGAGCCGTTTTCCGTGGTGATTCGCGCCACCCAGTATTCCCGGAGGACCTTCGCGCCGGGTTCGAGAATCGCCTGCCGGAGATATTCGAGCGACCGTTGGGAGCCGATCATCGAGAGATCCGGACCTCTCACGCCGCCTTCTCCACGCGCGAGGTGACAGCCTGTACACTTCTGCTGGTGAAACAATTGTGCGCCGCGCTGCGCGTCGCCCAAGGGCGGCCGCGCATTGCCTGTGCTGAGCGAGCGGACATAAGCCACAATCTGCCACACCTGGTCCTGGGAGAAGAACACGCTCGGCATGGCGGTTCCCGGAATGCCGTCGGTGATATTGCGGAACAGATCGGCATCCGTGCCACCGTGGAAGAACACGCCCGTGGTCAGTTTGGGCGCCCTGCCGCCTTCGCCGGCGAATCCGTGACATTCGGCGCAATGCGAGCGGAAGATCTTTGCTCCCGCGGCTACATCCGACGGAGAGGTGTGGGGATTCTTCACTTCCTCCTGGCCGAAGGCGGCCGAGGCCAAGAGCACAACCCAGGCAAAACGCATGCGCGGATCCCTCCTGCGGTCCATCGAGGGAGTATATCGTATGCCGTTGGCGGCGTCGGGTGCACGGGCCGCCGCTCGTCCACGATGCTACGGCGTGAAGAAGGTTCGCACCACAAATACGGCCATCTGCCCGCGGGTCGTGGGTTCCTCCGCACAGTATGCAGCGGCGGAGCATCCATTCGTGATTCCGGCTTCCCGCAGTTTTTGGATGTAAGAGAAAAACAGGTCAGCCGCCGGGACATCGGAGAAATAGGCAGAGGCCGGATAGGGGAAGGATTGTCCGGAGGGAACACCCATGCGGGCACGCATGAGAAAAGCCGCCATCTGTCCGCGGGTGACGGCGTCATTGGGGCAATACGTGGAGAGAGTGCAACCACTGGTGATTCCGAGGTCTTTCATCTTCTGTATGTAGCGGAATTGGGGATGGGAAGAAGGAACGTCGCTAAAGTAAGGAGCGGCGGAAAAGCTAAAGGAATCGCCGAAAAGTGACTGGATGATCCACACCGCCATCTGGCTTCGAGTGGTAGGCGCGTCGGGACAGAACGTGCTGGCCGTGCAGCCGGCGTTAGGGATTTGCCGGTTCAGCAGTTGAATGTAATCGAAGAAAGGATGGGCGGAAGTTACATCAGTGAAAGAAACGGGGGTCGCCGGTCCTTTCTGAAGGATCTTTAGCGTCTGGCCGGCGACAACGACGGACCCCGTGCGAGGACCGCCGGAATTCGGAGCAACTGTGAAGTGGAGTGAGCCGCCGGACTGGCCTTCACCGGAAACCACAGTGATCCAATCCGGCGCGGCGGATGCGGACCAGCGGCAATTTGGCGTACCGCCCACGACACTTGCGAATGGACCACCATCCGCCGCGACTGTAAGAGACCCGCTGTCTAACTGAAAGCCACATCCATAAGCTGCCTGGACTATTGAGTAAGTCGATCCGGAGGACAGTTGAATATGTGCCGTGCGCGGCTGACCGGATGCATTCGCCTCCGCGGCGTATTGCATGGCGCCGTTCCCTGTGCCGGAAGCGGCAGTCAGTTTGAACCAGCCTGCGTCGCTCGAGGCAGCCCATGGGCACTGGGCATCGGCAACCACATCGATACGGCCGGTGTCGCCGAAAGATGCCAAAGACGTGCCGGGCCGGCGGAAGGTGAGGGAACAGGCAGCCGCGGGAACGAAATTCGCCGTAATGTTGTGGGCGGTATCCATCAGGAGTTGAAATGGATTGTCCTTAGTGGAACTATCACCGCTCCAGCCTGCGAAGCGATAGCCGGGGGCGGGAACAGCGGTAAGAGCCACGGAGGATGCCTGATCCAGCCAGCCGTCCGAACCCTGCGAAAGTGTTATCGTTCCAGCGGCGGGAGGAGATGTTGTGATTGACAGTTTGACCTGGGCCAGGAGATTTGCCGTATAGAGACTTGGAGCAGAGCCGGCTGTGATCGCATGCGAGAGCGGTCCCGCGTCACTCCAGGAAGAGAAGACGTATCGCGAGGAATCACTCACCTGGATCACGGACTGTGTGCTGATGGTATGCGTGCTGCCGGCCGCCCAATCAAAGCTTTGAGGTCCGGGTCCCTGTACCTGGTCGCCGAAGACGGGGTAGCCCGGAGGATTGGTAGTGACGGTGACGGTGGGAGCGCCGATCTTGTGGAAGATGGCAGTAACCGCGCGGAAGCCGTTCATCTGGATGGTTAGTGGATTGGCAGTGCCGCTGTACTCGCCGGTCCATCCGACAAACTCATAGCCGGCGGCAGGCGTCGCGGTCACCTGGAGGATCGTTCCGGAGGGGTAATAGTTTTCGGGGCGGACTATGCTGGGAGTCACCGTGCCGGCGGAGGCGGGTGATACGGCGAGTGTCAGACCATACTCGATGGAGTAATTCGCCATATAGGTTACCGGCGAGGCGGGCGCAGTTACGGTCTGCATCATCGGCCCGCCCGTACTCCAACCGGTGAACGTATACTTACCGCCGCAACTGTATTGAGGCGAGAGGACCCCCAAGGTATGGGTGCTTCCCGGCGCCCACTGGAACTGCTGAGAGACGTTGTAGGAGTGTGAATCGACGTAGAAATACAGTCCGTTGTACTGCGTGATGACAGAGACGGGAACGGTGGTTTGCGCGCGGGCGGAGGCCGCGTGGAGGGCAAGCAGTAGCGGTACAAACCAGAGGGCCTTGCTGGTCTGGCACATGGCAGGAATTCCCCAGTGTAGCAGGGTGAGCCGTCCTCACCGGCAAGTTCGATAAAATGAAAGTGGTGCGCATCGGACACCACTTAGCGGGCTGTTGATGCAAACGAATCTCCAGCAAACATTTCCGGCTGTCCTGTGGTCCCAGTTCCGCCGTATTTCGCCGAGGGAACGCAACTGGGGGGTGTACCTGGCGGGCGCAGTCACGGCCGCTCTACCCACGCTTGCCGGACTTTGGATTGGGCGGTCCGCGACCGCCACAAACCTGGCGATACTCTACTCGCTGGCCGTGGTCTTCAGCGCCCTGCGCTGGGGGCGTGTGGCGGCGATGGTCACCGCAGTCTGTAGCGCGGTGTTGCTCAACTGGTTTTTCGTCCCACCCTTCCGGTCGCTGCTGTGGAGCGACGTCTGGGATTTGGTCACCCTGGCGGGGTTCCTCGTCATCGGCTTGATCGTCAGTACACTGGCGGTGAGCGCGCGCGAGGAGGCGCGGGAGGCGCGACGGCGGGAAATATACATCGAGGCTCTGTATTCCTTCACGCGATCGCTGGTGGAGGCGGAGGACTTCAAGGCAACGCTGGCAGCGATCGAACGGCATTTTCGCGAGACTTTCTCCCGTCCCATTTTAATTGGGGTGCCCGGCAAAAGAGGGCTGGAGAAGTTGATCGCAAGCAGCGGTTTTCGTTTTGAAGACATGGAAGAAGAAGACCGGCAAGCCGCGATGTGGTCCTTGCGAAACGGGGAGCAATCCGGACAATCCACGGGGCATTGGCCCTCCGCGAAGGCATTTTATCTTCCGCTGAAGACGAATAAGGGGACCATTGGCGTGCTGGGTCTGTGGTCGCACGGGTTGCAGGCGGCGCTTTCGGCGGACCGGCGGGAGTTGTTGGGCGCTTTCGCCGATCAGGCGGCTCTAGCCATCAGCCGCGCCTTGCTTGCCGAGGAAGCGCGCCGCGCGGAACTTCTCCAGGAGACGGGGAAATTACAGACAGCGCTATTGAATTCCATATCTCATAATTTACGGACGCCGCTTGCATCGGTTAGCGGGGCGCTGAATACGTTGATTGAAGATGGCGATTTGTTAGACGCCGCCACGCAGCGGGAGTTACTCGATACGGCGCAGGAAGAGGCGCGGCGTTTGAACGGCCTGGTGCAGAACTTACTGGACATGACGAGGCTGGAAGGCGGAGCGGTATGCGTGAAGCGCGAGCCTTGCCATGTACAGGACGTAATTGGGGCGGCGCTGGCGCAACTCGGCGAACCGGCGCGGCGCCGGCAGGTGGATGTACTTGTGCCTCCAGATCCGCCGCTGGTAACCATGGATTTTGTCCTGATTGCCCAAGTGCTGGTAAATCTGCTGGACAATGCTTTCAAGTATTCTCCGGCGGATACTCCGGTAACGGTAGCCGCCAGCATGGATGCGGCGTTTCTCGAGGTGAAGGTCACAGATGTGGGACAAGGGATAGCGAAGGAGGATGAGGAACGGGTGTTCGAGAAGTTCTTTCGCGCGCCGGCGGCGCGGCGCACCGGCGGCGCGGGGTTAGGCCTGTCAATATGCAAGGGATTCATTGAAGCGCACGGCGGCCGCATATGGGCCAGGCGGTTGGAGCCTAACGGAACAGAAGTCGGCTTTGCGCTGCCGACGGGAGGCAGCAATGCCTGAAAGCGGTCCGAGGGTGCTTGTAGTAGACGACGAGCCGGCTATCCGGCGGTTCCTGCGTGTGTCCCTGGAAGCGCACGGCTACACGCTCCATGAGGCGGCCACAGGAGAGGAAGCGTTACAAGTTGTTCCGGCCTGCCGGCCCGACCTGATCATCCTGGACATGGGCCTTCCGGGCATGGACGGGACGGAGGTGGTCCGGTGCCTGAGGGAATGGGCTCAAACCCCCATTCTGATTCTGTCGGTTCAGGGGGACGAGTCCGCGAAGATCGCCGCACTAGACGCCGGCGCGGACGATTACCTCACCAAGCCTTTTGGACCCGGGGAATTGCTGGCCCGGCTGCGCGCCATGTTGCGGCGCGCCGGGCGGCAGGAAAGCGGCCCTGTTTTTGTAAGCGGGCCCCTGATGGTGGACCTCAGCAGCAGAATGGTAACGCTAGGCGAGGACGAGGTGCGGCTGACACCCACCGAATACAGCCTGTTGAAGGCATTGGTGACCCACGCAGGCAAGATCCTGACGCACCGGCAACTGATCCGCGAAGTATGGGGCGGCTCTCAGTACGAAGATACCCAGCATCTGCTGCGTGTCAACGTCAGCAACCTGCGACGCAAGATAGAGACCGATCCCAGCCGTCCGCAGTATATTGTTACGGAACCGGGGGTAGGTTACCGCCTGTTGCAGCCATCTTGACGTTTTCTTGACGTGGAACCCGAAGTTATTGACCCAAAATGGACTGTAGTGCTCCTATCATGGAGTTATGGACAAGAGTCCTAGCGTACTGGTCGCCGATGATGAACAGGTCATTCGCCGGCCGATACGCGCACTGCTCGCCGCGCGCGGATTTACGGTACATGAAGCGGCGACGGGCAAGGAGGCTCTGCGCAGCGTCGAGACGCTGCATCCTGATGTAATTGTTCTGGATCTGGGTCTGCCGGACCTGGACGGCATAGTGGTGACGGGCAGACTTCGCAAAGTGAGCGATGCCGCCATCATCATTCTCTCCGTTCGCGATACGCAAAGCGACAAGATTGCCGCGCTGGATGCCGGCGCGGACGACTATCTTACCAAGCCCTGCCGGCTGGGGGATCTTCTGGAACGGATTCGCGCCGCCGTCACACGGGAGCAGCAACAGGACGCCGGCGTATTCACGGCAGGCAACCTGACGGTGGATCTGGAGCGCGGCTCTGTAACGGTTGGCGGGGCGGCGGTGGAATTGACACCGGACGAATTTGCTTTGCTGAAGGTGCTCGCAAGAAACCGCGGAAGACTCCTGACTCACCATCGCCTGGCGAGCAAGGTGTGGGGAGAACGGCCGGTGGAAGAGAATCTGCACTTACTGCGCACGACAATCCATTCCCTGCGGGCAAAACTCGAGGAAAATCCGACGCGGCCGAGGCATATCGTCACGGAGCCCGGCGTCGGATACCGGCTTCGAACCGAAAGTTAACCCCATCATGTACCCTTTTATCCCTTTCTTCCCCTATCATTTACAGCTCTTGACATTTTATTGACGGGACCAAGCGCATTCTTGCCCCCCAATTGACAGATCCTTCCTTAGTCTGAAGATAGGAGGACAGAATGAAACAACTCACAACGACCTTGGCCCTCTTTGGACTAGCCACTTTGGGCCTGATGCTTACTCCGTCAGCGAAGGCCGACGAATGGAATGAAAAAACCATTGTTACCTTCAATCAACCTATTGAAATTCCGGGACGAGTGTTGCCCGCGGGCACTTACGTATTCAAGCTGCTCGATTCCCAGTCGGACCGGAATGTCGTCCAGATCTTTAACAAGGATGAAAATCATGTTTACGCAACCATTCTTGCCATCCCGGACTACCGCATGGAGCCCAAGGGCAAGACAGTGATCACCTTCGAAGAGCGCCGCGCGGGAGCGCCGGAAGCAATTCGCGCGTGGTTCTACCCCGGCCGCAACTATGGCGAAGAGTTCGTTTATCCGAAACTGAAAGCCGTGGAGTTAGCCAAGGCAAACACGGAGCATGTGCTTTCCATGCCGAATGAACTTGCGACAAATACCCAGCACCCGGCGAAGTCGGCCACTGAACCGCAGGTTCAGGCCATGGTGAAGGCGCCCGTGACAGCGATTGAACATTCCGGTAATGAAGTTGCGCTGGCGCAGGTTCACCCGCCTGCTCCGCAAGAGTCCACTACGACGATGGCGAAGAACACCACCCCGAAGGAACTGCCGCATACGGCGAGCACGCTTCCTTTCATCGGCCTGTTGGGCCTGCTGTCACTCGGCTCGGCGTTCGTGGTTGGCGCCGCGCGCCGCCACTTTGCCTAGACATTCACAGCTAAGAGGAGGTTCCGCGTCGTATGCAGCCCAAAACAGTTCTCCGAATCCTGGAACACACGCTGGCGGCTATCGGAGTGGCGGCCATCGGATACTGTGGCCTGATAGTTCTCGAGGCCCGGTGGTTTCAATACCAGGAGAAACAAACATTGCTGAAGGCGCTGCGCGCGGCTCCTCCTCCCGTAATACCTCATGTTACTCAACCCAAGCCCCTCCCGGAGTTGAACTTCCGGGAAGGCTCGCCTCTGGGACTACTCGAGATACCTAAGTTGGGCTTATCGACGATGGTACTAGAGGGTACGGATTCGAAGGTTTTGCAGCGGGCTGCCGGTCACGTCGAAGGAACGGCGTTCCCATGGGGACCAGGCAATAGCGCCATCGCCGGACACCGTGACACGTTTTTCCGTCCGCTGCGCAATATCCACCCCAAGGATGAGATCGTGGTTACGACCCTGCGAGGACGGTTCCGGTACGAGGTGGATTGGACGAAGATTGTCGATCCGCATCAGACCGAAGTACTCCGGCGGGGTTCCAGGCAAGCGCTGACGCTCATCACTTGTTATCCGTTCCATTACATCGGACATGCTCCGAAGAGGTTTATTGTCCACGCCGTCCGCCTGGCCGGCTAAAGGAGAATTCTCATGCGTTACACACTTGCGCTGTTTGCTTTGTTGTTTGCTTCCGTGACTTTTGCCTCCGCCGCCACGACGCGGCAACATTGCGGGAACTCGTTCGTACGGGCCGCCGAGGCCACAGGTCACGGGCTACATGTCGCCGCCGTGGATACCGGGAAATCCGCCGCCTGGACCGGGCATCAGGCGGCGCGCGGAGTAGGCTGGCCGGTCGCTGAACTGGGAAAAGGCGTTGTGAGCGCGGGTCATGCGATTGCGCGCCTCTAATCGCGAAAACGGGAATCGCCCCGGCGGGAGCAATCCTCCCTCCGGGGCGTTACACTTTTTCGGGCACCACGTAAGGCGCGCGATAGTTACGCGTGAGCAGAGAATTGGCCTCATCATCGCCGAGGAAGCGGCCCGCGGACTGATTTACGTGCAACGAATGGCCCACGCGGTAGGAGATATTCGCCAGATGGCAGAACGCAGCCGAACGGGCTCCGATGGCGATCTCGGCATGGAGCAACTTATGATTCCGCGCGCGGATGGCATCGAAAAAGTTTTTCATATGAGGCACGGTGTCCTCGCCTGATCCCTTCTCGTCCATCGTTTTTTCGTATCGTTCCTTGCTTCCCGCCCCCGCGCCGCGCGCGGCATCGCCGCTGATGTTACCCGCGGTGCTCTTGTAGACGCGAAAACCGGTATGATCCACGGTTAGGAATCCGAGGTCGCCGAAGAAAATGTTGCCGACGTAGTTCGGTCCGGTGAAGGGAACCATGGCCTCGGGAGGAGTGGGGAGATTGCGGACATCGAAGGTGAGTTCCGCATCGCCGAAATCAAAGGAACTCTGCTGGGTGTTGGGCGTTTCCTGGTCGTCTTTCCAGACGTACTTTCCTCCGGTGGAACTCACAGCGGCGGGCCAACCGGTGCGGCCGAGGCCCCAAAGCGCGATATCCATTTCATGGACGCCCTGGTTGCCGATGTCGCCGTTGCCGGTGTCCCAGAACCAGTGCCAGTTGTAGGCGAACTTGTTTTTGCTGTACGGCTTCCACTGCGCCGGACCGAGGAAGATGTCCCAATCGAGGCCGGCGGGCACAGCTTCGTCAGGGGAATGTCCGATGGAGAACCGCCGGCGGAAACACAACGCGCGCGCCTGGTAGACCTGGCCGATGATGCCTTCATGTATCAGTTGAATGGCGCGCATCTTGTGCGGGATGGAACGGCTCTGCGATCCCACCTGGACCATGCGATTGTATCTGCGGGCCGTCTCCACCATCTTGCGGCTCTCGAAGATGTTGTGGCTGGCCGGCTTCTCGACGTAGACATCCTTGCCTGCCTGGCAGGCCCAGATGGCGGCGAGCGCATGCCAGTGGTTCGGCGTTGCGATGGAGACGGCGTCGATATCCTTCGATTCGAACATCGTCCGCATGTCGGAATAGTCCTTGGGAGAATGCCCTTTCTCTTTCTGAATCCTCGAGACGGCGCGTTCACGGGCGGCCTGGTTCACGTCACAGACAGCAGCGATGCGGCAATCGGTGTCCAGTGTGCCGTAGAACTTCATGTGATCGTTGCCGCGGCCGCCGAGGCCGACAAGGCCGAGTTGAATACGGTCATTGGCGCCGAGGATGGGGAAGGCGCTGGTGGCGAGGGCGGCGCTTGCCTGAAGGAACCGGCGGCGGGAGGGGGTGATGTCCATTGCGTTCTCCTGTAGCTGCTGTAGTTACGGTGGTTTCATTTTACCGGAGTCTGTATAATGGCGCATTATGTTCGCGCAGCGCGTCGCGAGATCAAGGGCGAAGGCCGGTGTGCATTCGAAGGTGAATCCAGGCCGCGCCCAACACCACCTACAGCAGACATCCATGGGCAATCGCGCCGCCTTGCAGTCGCTTTCCGGCAAGGCGCAGGGCGCGGTAGAACAGGTGCTCAGTTCCCCCGGCCGTCCGTTGGATCCGGACAGCAAAACCAGGTTGGGAGCGCGCCTGGGGTATGATTTTTCCTCCGTCCGTATCCACACGGATGCATCGGCGGCTGAATCGGCTCGTGTGCTCGATGCCGATGCGTACACGTCCGGGGATCACGTCGTGTTTGCGTCCGACCAATACCAGCCTTTTACACTAAAGGGACGGCGTCTGCTGGCGCACGAACTGACTCACGTTGTACAGCAGAGTGAGGGAGCGGCGCCCGGAGCGGGTGTCATCCAGCGTTATGGCCATGACAGCAGTTGTACGGATTCGGACCTGCGGGGAGTTGTCTGGCCTGGGGACGGCCGGATGCGGCAGATGGTGGCCAAAGCGATTCGCGTTCTCAGCGCATCGCCCATTGATTCCGCGGTGAGCGCGCTGTTTCCGAAGTATTTCATGACGTCGTCGCCGCCGGTGGCGACCATCCTCGGAGTGTTCCAGGCGGTTCAGGCGGTGATTGACGCCAATGACTATGTTTACGAGTGCGAACACGACTGTTCGGAAGACGAAGCGGCCTATGTGCGGGACCGGCTACGCTATATCGGCATCAATCCCAACCTGCATCTGTGCATCAATCACATGAGCGGCTACACGCTGCCCTGCAACGCATCGCTCATCCTCCATGAGATGACCCACTACGCTTCGCACCTGGACGACGAGGAGACGGGGTGCGGCGCCTGCAGCACGGCAGGGTGTCCCTCGTCGCTTTCGCCGAGCGACGCTTTGGATAACACATACTCGTACGCTGATTTTGCTTACGAACTCGATTCGTTATCAGTCTGACGGACTGCGGGTGATGGGGAATCGCTGATTCATTGAACCGGGGTTCCGTACGGCACCAGGGTCTTGATGCGCTCACTCGAATCGACGCGGGCGATCTTCCACTTGCCTGCTACTTTCTCGACGAACATCCATTGGACTTCGTTGCGATCCGCGAACACGTACTCCACCTTCACCTTCATCTCGCGATCGGTGAGCGGCTGAGGTTCCTGGAGAGCGACTCCCTTGATGGGCGCATTCGTATCGCGCAGATATTTCGCGAAGGCCGGCTCGCCCTGCTCGGCGATCGATTTGCGCAGCAACTCCTCCATTTGCCCGGTGTAGAACGAGAGGTAACCGGCAACCTTGCCGTCCCGCGCGGCATCGAGCATTCCGTAGATCACATCCTGGGGCGTCTGCTCTGTCTTCACCTGCGCAGGCGGCGCCCACCGCGACCAATCCACGGAAGCGAACGCTCCTTTGCGATAAGCGGCGACTGCGAGCGCGGCCGCCATCAGCAAGCCAGTGAGGATTTGCGCCTTGCGCTCCCTGGTCACTTCTTCTCTCCGGGCGGGGGGCTGCCTTTGCGGATGATGGTCAGATCGAGATTTCCGTTTTTGTCGACAATCAGCTTCCTGATGCGAGGCAGGATCTCTTCCATGGTCTCCATGTAGATGCGGCGTCCATTCACATCAGACGCCTTGGCATACTCGGCGGCCACCTGCGTGAACCGGGCGGCGTCACCAATGGCCTCGTTGATCTTCTTCTCCTTGTATGCCATGGACGATTCGAGCATCTGCTGGGCCTGGCCGCGCGCCTTGGGGATGACATCGTTGGCATAGCCCTGAGCCTCATTGACGATACGGGCGGAGTCGGCGCGCGCGCTGGCGACATCGCGAAACGCGTCCGCTGCTTCCGGAGGCGGCGAGGCGGATTCGATGTTGACGCTGGCCAGCAGCACTCCGGCGCGGTAATCGTTGATCACCTTTTGGGCGGCGGCGCGCACTTCTTCCTGAATGGCGGCTTTCTCGGTGGTGAGCACGGCATCTACAGAACGGGCGGCAATTCGCCGCGCTAGCTCGGCGTCCACCGCTGATGTGATCAACTTGCCCACATCCTCGGATCGAAAAAGATAGTCTGCCGGAATGCCTACGGAATACTGCACTACGACGCGCATATGAATGATGTTCTGGTCCCCGGTGAGAAACTGGGAAATCAAAGGTTGTAAGCGGCCAGTGACGGTATCCGGCAGCGATCCGCCGATCACCAGGCGCTGCAATTGCCGCACCTTCAACTTCGTGACGCGATCGAGGGGCCAGGGAAGGCTCAAGTGAATCCCCGGCATAACGCGCGGTTCCACTACTGCTCCGAAACGCGTCACCACGGCCTGCTGATCCGCCGCCACGATGTAGACGCTGGTGAGCAGCCATAGCGCCACCACGCCTGCCGCAATTTTCCGGCGGCGGGTCCATTCGCCCTGGGGAGCCGCGGGGGCGAGGAGCCCAGGCTCGGCATCGAGCAGCTTCATTGCGCTGTCTCTCCCCGCATGAAGACCTTCAACAATTCCGAATCCGAACTCAGGATAGCCGTGGTTTTATCATCCAGCACTTTCTTATAGGCCTCGAGAGTTCGCAGCAACTTATAGAACCGGGGATTGCGGGAGTAAGCCTGGCTGTAAGTCCGGGTAGCTTCCGCGTCTCCCTCGCCGCGCGTTTTCTCCGCATCCTTATAAGCAAGCGACAGGATCTCTTCCTTCTGGCGGTCGGCATCGGCGCGGATGCGCAGGGCCTGCTCTTCCCCTTCGGCGCGGTACTGGCGGGCGATCCTTTCGCGCTCGGCGCGCATGCGCGCGTAAACGCTTTGCTTGTTCTGGTCCGGCAGGTTGATGCGCTTGATGCGAACATCCACGACCTGGATACCGTAACCGGCGAGAGCGCGCTTGTCGGTGTCGTTGGATAGCTGATCGAGCATTTCCTTCGCCTTCACAGAGTCGAGGTTTGTCGAAATCAGGGATTCGAGATCATGCGTTCCGAGGGCCGCGGAAAGTCCGGACCACACGATGTCGTGCAGCCGCATCTCGGCGGCAACGGGATCTCCCACGGTTTCGACGAACCTTTGCGGGTCCTGAATCTTCCAGGCGACGTAGCTTTCAATTACGAGGTTCTTCTTGTCGCGAGTAAGAAATTCCGAGGGGCGCGGATTGTAAATGCGCAGACGCTTGTCGAAGTAGTTGGCGGTCTGAAAGAACCACTTCATATGCAGGCCCGCATCGCGCTCCGCGTAAACGGGTCTTCCGAACTGCGTGATGAGGACGAACTCGGTCTCCCGCACGGTGTAAAACGACAGCCAGACCAGGAGCAACAAGGCGAAAGCGCCCGCGGCCGGATAATATCGCCGATACTTTTCCAACATCTCGAACTACTCCTCTTCCCTCGGCGGCCGGGTGGGTGCCACGAATGGCATGGCCGGCGCCGCGATCTCAACCCCATCCTCGAGCAGCATCAGATGGCGCCGCCCTTTGCCCGCATCGACAATCATCTTCCGCTTGCCGGGCAGGACCTGCTCCATCGTCTCCAGATAGAGACGCAATTCCGTGGGACCGGGCGCGGAGCGGAATGCGCCTTCGCGCTCGTTGAACCGCGTGGCGTCTCCCAGGGAACGGTTTTTGCGTCCCAGCGAATAGCCTTGCGCCGCCAGCAGGCTTGCCTGCGCGCTGCCGCGCGCGAGCGCCACCTGCTCATTGCGATATCCTTCCGCCTCGTCAATCAGGCGGTTCTTTTCCTCGAAGGCTCCCGACACTTCGCGGAACGCATCGACGACTTCGAGTGAAGGATGCACGTCGAGCAGTTTCACGACGAGAACCTGGACACCGGACTTGTAACGGTCCAGCCTCGCCTGCATCTCCTTCTTAATTCGCTCCTCGATGGCGCGGCGGCCCTCGGTGAGAACATCGTCCAAGCGGGTGGTGGTGATCACCGAATGAATAGCCGATTCTCCCGCCACGCGTACCGTCGAATCGCCGTCGAGCAACCCGAACAGATAGTCATCGGGACGCGAAAGCCGGTAGTGCACGGTCGCCGTGACTTCGATCATGTTCTGATCTCCGGTGAGCACCAGGGACTCTTCGGGTTTGCGCTGGAAGCGCCCGCCACGATGCTGGACGTTCCACTCATACGCGGCGGGCTCCGTCTCGGCGCCGCCGCCGGTGGAGCGGTATCCGATTTCGAGCGCGCGCGTCCGCCGCGCCTGGATGCGAGTCAGCATCTCGACAGGCCACGGCAGCTTGTAATGCAGCCCCGGTTCGCGGTACGGCAGTACTTTCCTACCGAACCGCTCGATCACTCCGACTTCATCCGGGCCGAGCGTATAGAAGCCGTTGAGTACAAATAGTGCGGCCAGAACACCGAAGGCAGGGCGCTTCCACTCATCCCTTCTTTCCCAAACATGCACGAGCCTGTGGCGCAGGTCGAGGTGATCGAGGCGGTGTTTGAGATGGTGGGGAGTCAATTGGTGGAGCAGTTTGCCGATCTTGCCCTTCTTTTTCTCCACCTGAAGAAGCCGCAGCGAGCTAAGCATCACTAATAAGGAGGAGAGTTGGTGTGTGAACGCGGCTCCCAGCGGGCCGAGAACGCCGGTGGCGCAGGCGAGCACGGCGGTGAAATTCACCACGCCGGCAAAGATGACGATGTTTTGCCACGTAATCGCCATGGCGCGGCGGCTCACTTCGAATACTTTCGCCAGTTTGTCGAGCGATTCGCCCATGTAGACGACATCCGCGGCTTCGGCAGTGATGTCGCTCGCGCCGGAGACGGCAATGCCGACGTGCGCGGCTGCGAGCGCGGGGGCATCGTTGATCCCGTCGCCCACCATGGCTACCGTGTGGCCGTGGGCAGCCATGTGGCGGATGCGCTCGAGTTTCTGCTCGGGGAGCAACTCGGCTTCGACATGCGGGATCTGAAGCTCTTTGGCGATCACTTCCGCGGCACGGCGGCGGTCGCCGGTGAGCATCACGACTTCGTGGATGTTCAGGTGATGATCGAGTTGGTGGATGGCCTTTTTGACGCCCTGACGGACACGGTCGCGGAGTAGAATGGCGCCCGCCAGCGTAGTTCCTTCCGCCACCAGAACGGCAGTGGCTCCCAGGCGGTCCGCTTCTTCGAGAGCCTCGGCCGTACTCGTGACGCCGTGCTCGGCGAGGTAGGCGGCGTTGCCCGCGCGCAGCACGCGGCCATCCCAGGTACACTCGACACCGCGACCGGGAAGCACGCGCGCGTCTTCCACGGAGGGAATGGAAAGCCCCTTGGCCCGGGCCTCTTCGACAATGACCCGGGCGAGCACGTGGTCCGACCCGCGTTCCGCGATGGCGGCAAGGCGGAGCACGTCGTCTTCCCCGCCCTCCAGGGCCAGGATGCGGATGATCTCGAACCGGCCCTCGGTAACGGTGCCGGTTTTGTCGAACATCACCGCGTCCACCTTGGAGGCGAGTTGGATGATGGCTCCGCCGCGAACGAGGATGCCGCGCCGGGCCAGGCCGCCAATGGCCGCCACCATGGCAGTGGGCGTCGCGAGAATGAGGGCGCAGGGGCAGGCCACAATCAGGACCGCGACGGTGCGCAGCCAGTCGCGTGTGAAATAGAATGTGCCCGCGGCGGCAATGAGCAAGGCCGGGAGGAAGAACTTCGCGTAGCGGTCGGCCATTCTCTCGACAGGAGCCTGCCGCTGGCGGGCTTCCCGCACGAGGTGAATCACGTGCGCCAGCGTGGTCTCGGATCCCGCGCGAGTGACGCGGATTTCAAGCATTCCGTTCCCGTTCAAAGTGCCGGAAAAGACCTCGGCTCCCGGATGCTTGTCCTTGGGCAGGCTTTCCCCGGTGATCGTGCTTTCGTCGACGCTCGAGAAGCCCACCGCCACCATACCGTCGGCCGTAATGCGCTCGCCCGCTTTGACAAGAACGTGGTCGCCCGGCTCGAGGTCTTCCACGTTCACTTCCACTTCCGCGCCGTCCCTGAGCAGACGCGCTTTGCGGGGCATCTGGCCGGCAAAGCGGCGAATGGCGGCGTTGGTCCTTCCGGCGGCGTAGGTTTCGAGGCCTTCGCCGACGAGGATGATGAACATCGCCTCGGCAGCGGCCATGTACTCGCCGGCGGCGAGGGCGGCCACCACGGCGACACAGATGGCCAGATCCGCGGTGATCTGCTTTTCGAGCAGCGAGGCGATGGAGTTGTAGAAAGTTTTATAGCCGGCCAGTACAGTGATGATGGCGGCGGTGTCAATGCCGAGTACGGTCTTGAAGATTCCCGTAACGTTGAGAACCAGCAAAGCGCCCACGAAGGCGGCGAAGAGGTAATAGCGTACCCGCTCGCGGGCCTCCTGCCCGGGTGTTTGATTTTCTTTCGGCCGTGCTACCTGATGCATCCTGCTCCTTCATGCCCTCTCACCGGCACGCCGCAAGCCGGCGGGTCTGCCCACGATAGAATCGAAGATAGATCATTATGCCATTTGCTTCGATTCCGGAGGCCATTGAAGACTTCCGCGCCGGCCGCATGCTGGTCGTCGTCGACGACGAGGACCGCGAAAACGAGGGCGACCTCACCGTCGCCGCCGAGAAGATAACCCCTGAGGTTATCAACTTCATGGCCGTACACGGCAGGGGTCTCATCTGTGTCGCTCTCTCGCCCGAGAAATGCGATCATCTGCAACTGCCGCTGATGACCCAGCGTAACACCTCGATGTTCGGCACGGCGTTCACGGAATCGGTGGATGCCGCGTGCGGCGTGACCACGGGCATCTCGGCGGCCGACCGCGCGCAAACGATCCGCGTCATCATGGACCGGAAAACGAGCCCCACGGACCTGGCCCGCCCGGGCCACGTATTCCCCTTGCGGGCACGCGAAGGAGGAGTGCTGGTCCGTTCCGGACAGACGGAGGCGGCGGTGGATCTTGCGCGCCTGGCGGGCCTGGAACCGGGCGGGGTGATCTGCGAGGTGATGAACGACGACGGCACGATGTCGCGCGTTCCGCACCTGGTTGATTTCTGCCGGAAGCATGGGTTGAAGATGATTTCCGTGGCCGAACTCATTCGCTATCGTCTGCACAACGAGCGCATTGTCCAGCGCGTCGCCGAGGGATGCCTGCATACCGAGTACGGCGAGTTCCGCACCATCACCTATTCGAGTACGGTGAACTCCGAAAACCACCTCGCCCTGGTGCGCGGCGATGTTGCCGGGGTGGAGAATGTTCTGGTACGCATGCATTCGCACTGCGTTTACGGCGATGTGTTCCGTTCGCTCGATTGCCAGTGCAACCACCTGGTGGATGGCTCCCTGAAGACAATTGCGGAAGCGGGCGCGGGGGTGCTGGTCTATCTGCACCAAACAGGACTGGGGTTTCGCATACAGAAGGAGAATGGCTCAATGCGCATCCTCTCGCACGGGCGCGACCGGGTTGAGCCGGCGGCGCAAGGCCAGCGCACCCTTCAGCATGACACGGGGATCGGGGCGCAAATTCTGGCCGACCTCGGGCTGCATAAGATCCGGTTGCTCACCAACCATCCGCGCAAGGTAGTCGGGCTGGAAGGATTCGGCATCGAGATTGTGGATACCGTAGCTGTTTAACCGTTTTCCATGCGGGGTAGGTGTATCCTGGACGAATGCAGAATATCGGACTCCCGCGTGGCGAATCTCTGAACCGGCGAAAGCTGCTCCAATCGATCGCCACGGCGGCTGCGGCCGGGTCGTTGAAGGGCGAGGAGACGCGCCCGCGCCTGGTGGCCTGGATGTACATGATCTATCCGCTCGAGCAGTGGCTCACGGATTTCGAGCGTACGTTGGACGCGTGGGAGAGCGGGGGCGTGCGCGGCATTGTGATCGGGCCTCTGCGCTTCTGGGATGGACCTCCGAGTTTCGACTTCACCTACCGGCGCGCGGGAGCGACCATCAGCACCTTCGCGCCCGATCCCGCCGTCTACCGCCGGTTCGGCGTCGATCCGCCGGAGAACGTGCGCCTGGATGCGGCCAAGGAGAAACAACTGCATGCGCTGGTGGAAGCCATTCACAAACGCAAGTGGGAACTGATGTTTTTTGGGCCGGGCCACTATGGCCGTCGAAAATCCTTCGAACAGGACCCGTTCGGGGCTTTGTCTCTCGCGGCGGGGGTTGAGGATACACTCCGCGCCTATCCGCAAGCCGACGGCGTCATTGTCGATGGAGCCGGCGAGCATCATTACGAACTGGCCTTCCATCACGGCGGAGAGTTGTTCGAGATCCGCGATCACCAGCGGCAGATTTACACTCACCTTGGCTTTGACGTGGCCCGAATGGAGCGGGGGATGAATCATCTCAAAGGGCGGTTCCATCAACTCACGCCCGCGCGGGTTCGTTTCCACGCCACCGGGGGTATGCTCAGCGGGCTGTCCCTGTTCGACATGAACGAGGACGCGCTCTACTGGCTGCGCATGCGGCAGGAGACCACCTTACAAAACATGGCTGCCGTGCGTAAGCAATGGGCTTCGCTCGACCGGACGACAAAACTGGGGACGATTCCCCGCTCCGCGGTGTTTTCAGTGCTCACGACGCAGGACTACGAAAAGACCCACGGCTTCTTCGATTACATCTTTCCGAAGCACTATTACTGGAACCGCGGATTCGACGGGATGTATGGGACGGTGGGCCGGTGGGTGGCTACGCTGCACCAGTGGAATCCCTCACTCACGGAGGAGGATTGCTTTACGGTGGTGAAGGTCCTCTTCGGATTGGAATTGCCTGGGGTGCACAAACTCGCCGATCTGGACAACGGATTTTCCGACGCCTTCTTCGACAAGGTGGTGTATCCGGAAACACGGCGCGCCCTCGAAGCCGCGGGAAACCCGGACAAGGTAATCGCCTGGGTATCCACGGGGCGCAATCCACACGCGGGCGACCCCATGCCGGCGCATGATCTGGAGCGAATCCTGGAGGCTTCGCACCGCGCCGGATTGAAGCGCTTCATCTTTCATCCGGACGTCAACCTGGGGGCGGCGGAATGGAAGATCATCTCGCGGACGTGCGGCAAGGAGTGGGTGGAAGATCCAAACGGATACTGGCCGGCCGATACTCCGAAGCCGGACACCTGGAACGGAGGGCGGAGGCCCGCAAGGTAAGACAATCCCCGGCAGGAATCCGAAGGGCCTGAGCGGAGCCCGCCGCCCGCGCGCAAGCGGCTACACTGGAATGAGCACCCACGCCTGCTTTCGCAGGTGTGACCTCTTACTCAATGTCTACATCATCCTCTGATCATTTACAGAAAGAACTGTCTGTGGCGCGTCTCGCCGCCAAACGCGCCGGAGAGCTTGCCATTCGCTACCAGCGTGAAGGAGTATCGGCGGAAACCAAAGCTGATGAATCCCCGGTCACCATTGCGGACCGGGAAGCAGAGAAGCTGATTGCGTCGATACTCACCGAGGCGTTTCCCGATGACGGGCTTCTTGGGGAAGAGGGCGCCGGACGGCCCGCCGCGAGCGGCCGGCGGTGGATTATTGATCCAATAGACGGCACGCGCGACTTCTCGCGCGGCAGCCCGCTGTGGTCGGTGCTGATTGGTCTCGAAGCGGGCGATGAGGTGATCGCCGGTGTCGTGAACATCCCGGCGTGGAACCAGGAGTATTACGCCGTGCGCGGCGGCGGAGCGTTTTGCAACGGAACCCCCATCCGTGTCTCGAGTATCGCGGAAGTGGAGCGTTCAGTGCTCTTTTTCAACGGGCTGCGCGAGGTCTACACGAGGGAGTTCGCTCCCCGGCTGATCGACTTCATGGGGCGGTTCTGGGCGGTCCGCGGCATGTCCGGCGCGCCGGACGCGATGCTCGTCGCCGCGGGACACGGCGAGGTCTGGGTGGAGCCGTCGGCCAAGCCCTGGGACCTCGCCCCCATTCAAGTGATTATTGAGGAAGCCGGGGGCAGGTTCTTCAATTTTGACGGCGGCAGGAGCATTCACGCGGGGAACTGCGTTGTTTGTACCCCGGGTCTGGAGGCCGCCATCTCCGCGTTTCTCCACTCCTCCTAGCCAGGCCGATGCCGCAACGGCGATGGTGGAGAGCAGGATGACCGTGCAGCGCATGATCCAACGATTCTTCCCGGTCTTCCCGGCGGGTTCCGGGTCAAACACCGCGGTCACCTGCTCCCGTTTAGGGGTACGTGGCTCGGCTCCGCCTACCCGGAATTCCCATCCCTTCGGCGCCGAGACGACGCGCAGAGTCCCGTCCCAACTCGGGATGCCGAGTATCGCTTCCCGTGCCTTGTCGGGTTCCCCTTTCGCGCTCCACCACAACGCCCCGCCCACGACGTGGATTCGCGACTTTGTTCTGATCCGCATCGAGTCGGCCGTCGCCACCCACGTCCCATGCCGCCGCATGTCGGGCGTTTCCTCCGGGTAGGCAAAGCCCATGTCTGTCACTTTTATCCCTGTTCCCGGATCAGCCTCGCATGGCACATCCGCCGGGTACGCAATCCCATGCAGGGCGGGCGTCCTGCCGCGTAAAGCTTCCGCCGGGTGCCGCCAAACAAAGTCCGCCACCGTCTCCCCTTCGACATACTCGACCAGCACCACCGGGTCAGACCCCAAACCTTCGAACACGCAATAGAAGTAGGTGGCGAGGGAGGGCGCTGCGATTTGAGACCGCAACCGGTCGCGGAGCCGCTCATCGGCTGCGAGTTCGCGATGGAAGGAGGCCAGCAGCGAGGCGGTCATCATAGCCGGCGAGAGGGACTGTGGCGTATACATTTGTGTGACCTCCATCCTAACCACCCCCTTTGTACGGCTCTATGAACCGAAGGGCTCATTTCCGGACTAGGAAGAATTATAGGGTTTCACTATTAGTACGATATAATTTTGTGGTTCCTTCGCAGGCTTAGCGAGGAACAGTAGCGGGGTTTCATATTGAGCCACAACTTCCACAGTGCCATTGGGTTAGCCTATGTATCAGCGGCGTTCGCCGCATTCGTTCATCACCTGAGACCTCATGAGGGCCGCATTGATACGAAAACCATTCCTTCTTCCTTGGATACTCACTCTGCCGCTATCGCTTCCCGGCGTCACGGTCACCACGCAGCACAATGACGCCAGCCGCACGGGAGCCAACCTGACTGAGACCGTGCTTACGACGGCGAATGTGAATAGCGGCACCTTCGGAAAGCTCTTTTCGCGCACCGTCGACGGGCAGATTTATGCTCAGCCGCTTTACGTTCCCGGCGTCACCATTCCCGGAAAAGGAACCCACAACGTCATCTACGTCTGTACGATGCACAACAGCGTGTACGCTTTTGACGCCGATACGCCGGCGTCGGCGGCACCTTTGTGGCAAGTCAACCTTGGCGCAACCCTTCCGGTGAGCGTCATCAATGTGACGCGAGACATCCAGCCCGAGGCCGGCATTCTCTCCACCCCGGTGATCGACATGACCAGCAATCTCATGTACGTCGTCAGCGAGCATTATCAGAACGGCATCACGTTCTTCCGCCTGCACGCGCTGGACATCACCACCGGGAATGAAATGCTCGGCGGGCCGATGGAGATTGAGGGTAGCGTCGCGGGGACCTCGTCCGACAGCGTGAACGGTATTCTTTCATTCTACCCACTCATGCACTGGCAGCGGCCGGGTTTGCTGCTGCTGAACGGCAAGATCTACATCGGATTCGGATCGCATCAGGACACGGAACCCTACCACGGATGGCTGTTCGCCTATAGCGCCTCGACGCTCCAGCAGACCGCCATCCTGTGCCTTTCGCCGAACTCGATGAACGCCGGACTGTGGCAGGGAGGATTGGGTTTGACGGCCGACTCGAGCGGAAACATCTACGTCCAGACGGACCGCGGCGTGATGGATTCGCTGACCGGCGGCCCGGATCACGGCTCGAGCCTCGTCAAGATCTCGACAGCCAACGGCTTGCAGGTGGTCGACTATTTCGCGCCGACGAATCAGGAAGCGCTGTCGGCGAATGACATTGACTTCGGTTCGAGCGGTCCCATCCTCATTCCGGGAACCTCGCTCGGCATCACCGGCGGCAAAGATGGAAAGCTGTTCCTTTTCAATCTCAACGGGCTGGGCGGTTACAGCGCTACCACCAACCAGGTCCCCCAGTGGTGGCAGGCCACCTACAGCCTCCTCGATACAGGCGCGGGCGGGATCTTCGGCGGTAATGTCTACTACAACTCCAAGCTTTACATGTGGGGGCGCCGGGACGCGCTCAAGGTATTTCAGTTTAATGGTTCCGTCTTCAACACCACCCCCGTTTCGCAGAGCACGTTCACCGTCCCCAACGGCTATTCCAATGAGCCGGCCATGTCTATTTCCGCCAACGGAACGGCCGCCGGAAGCGGCATTCTTTGGGCTTCCTATTCGATGAACGGCCGCGCCAACGGTTACGCCTACCCTGGAATTCTCCGCGCCTTCGACGCTTCCGATGTCACCAGGGAGTTGTGGAACAGCGAACAAATCAGCGCGCGGGATTCGGCCGGAAGTTGGGCCAAGTGGTGCCCGCCCACCGTCGCGGCGGGGAAAGTCTATCTCGCCACCTTCGACAACGCCCTGAATGTATACGGTCTTCTCGGGGGCGACGCAACCGCCAGCATTACCGTGGCCGCGGGGAGCCCACAGCATGCCGCAGTGAATGCCACCTTCGCGGTTTCCCTGCAGGCAATGGTGCGGGATACCAACAGTAATCCGGTGGCAGGCGCCGTGGTGACGTTTTCCGCGCCCTCGAGCGGGCCCGGGGGGACGTTCTCGGGGTCGCTTTCCGCCAGCGCGGTCACGAACTCGAGCGGCATTGCCACGGCGCCATCGTTCACTGCCAATTCACAGACCGGATCCTTCACCATCAGCGCCGCCGCCCCCGGCGTCTCGACTCCGGCCGTCTTCAACCTCACGAACGATCCCTCTTCCACCAACAATCCGGTCCTGGTTACGATACAGACTCTCCCATCGGCGCTCAGCGTGCAAGTAGATGGGGTCGCGTTCACCACGCCCCACACGTTCGAATGGGGCGCCAGTTCTTCGCACGTGGTCTCCGCACCCCTGGTCCAGGGCGCGGGAAGCACACGCTACACCTTTTCTTCCTGGAGCGACGGCGGAGCGGCCTCCCACACCGTGGTGGTTTCACCGGGCTTGACCACCCTTACCGCCGCCATGCTCACGCAGTACAAACTCGCCACCAGCGTTTCGGGCGGACCCGGATCCATTAACGCCAACCCTGCCTCCGCCGACGGCTTCTACAACGCCGGGACCGACGTGCAACTGACCGCCGCTCCCGCCGCCGGGCTGCAACTGGTTTCCTGGGGAGGAGATGCCAGCGGAAGCGCGCCTACGGTCAGCGTTTCCGTGAACGGGCCAAAGAACATCACAGCGCTGTTCGGGCCCGCTATGGCGTGCTCGAACTCTTTGATGGAGACCTATACTACCGTGGCCGCGACGGGCGATATCCGCGAGGTGGACGTCACCTCTCCGCCCGGCTGTCTCTGGCAATCCAATTCGACGGTCACCTGGATCAACATCCTTTCCGGAACCACCGGTACGGGCGGGGACTCCGTGCGCATTCGCGTCAATCCGAACCCGGAGAATGAAACCCGCGCCGCTACCATCTATCTCGCCGGCGTGCCGTACACGATTGGCCAGGCCGCCAAGGGATGCACGTTCAGTCTTACGGGTCCTAACCAGACGCTCGATGCTTCCGGCAGTTCTTATCAGCTCACCATTACGGCGCAACCGGGTTGCGATTGGAGCGCCTCCGCCACGCCATCCTGGGTCAAGATCAACAGCGCCACCGCCGGCACGGGAAGCGGAACGCTCACCTTTTCCGTGGACACGAACCGGAGCGGCCAGCCTCGTACCGGTTACATCAGCATCGGCGGCCAACTATGGCCGTTGATCCAAAAGCAACTGGGACCAATTCCGCCTTTCAGCGATGTCCCCCTGGACTACCTCTTCTTTGATTCGATTTCGCTGCTCAAGCTGAACAACATCACTCCCGGATGCGGAAGCGGCATCTACTGCCCCGAGGCTGCGATGACGCGATCGGAAATGGCGGCTTTCCTCGTCCGCGCCGTCGTTGGAGAAGGATTCACGTTCTCCAACCAGCCTTACTTCACGGATGTCCCCGCCACCCATCCCTACTTTTCCTACATCCAGAAACTTCGCGAGTTGGGCGTGACCAACGGATGCAGCGCCACACAATTCTGCCCGAACGACACCGTCACCCGCGGACAGATGGCGGCGTTCCTCATCCGCGCCCGGCTCGGCATCACGTTCAACGATACATTCCCGTTCCAGCCCCAGCAGATGTTCACGGATGTGGATGGCTCGAACGTCTTCTATCCGTACGTGCAGAAGATGAAGGAACTCGGCATCACCAGCGGCTGCACGGCCGCCACTTACTGCGTCAACGACTTGAACACCCGGGGACAGATGGCGGTGTTCCTGATCCGGGCTTTCTTTACGCCATAGGGGGAACACGGCGCTTTAGGGCAGGTACGCCTCGGCCAGGACATCCTCCAGATGGCGATGTGGCTGAGGTCCGCCTCATGAACACGCCCGGAGCGCAGCAGTTCGGCATTCCGCACGGCCCACTCATAGAAATCGTGGTCGTAAAGCTCGGCGGCATCCATAGCCTGATTATACGGTCCTGCGCCCATCTCCCATCCTCGCGTGATACCTTGGCATCAGCCTATGCAATACGTCAACCTTGGTTCCACCGGTTTGAAAGTCTCGCGCCTCTGCCTCGGATGCATGAGCTACGGCTCGAAGGCCTGGCGCGAGTGGGTGCTCGAAGAGGAAGAGAGCATGCCCTTCTATCGCAAAGCTCTCGAGGCAGGCATCAATTTTTATGACACCGCCGACATCTACTCGCGCGGCCGCAGCGAAGAGATTCTTGGGAACGCCATGAAGACTCTCGGGGTGAAGCGCGACACCGTGGTCATCGCCACCAAGGTCTACCAGGAGATGGGGCCGGACCCGAACCAGCGCGGCCTCTCGCGGAAGCACATCCTGCACTCGATCGACGATTCCCTCCGGCGATTGAAGACGGACTATGTCGACCTCTACCAGATCCACCGCTTCGACCACACCACGCCCATCGAGGAGACTCTGGAAGCGCTGACGCACGTCGTCCGCTCAGGGAAGGCTCTCCATATCGGAGCCTCTTCCATGTACGCCTGGCAATTCGCGAAGATGCTTCACACTTCGGAGAAACTGGGGCTGGCGCGCTTTGTCAGCATGCAGAATCACTACAACCTCGTCTACCGGGAAGAGGAGCGCGAGATGAATCCGCTGTGCCGCGCCGAGGGGATCGGCATCATTCCGTGGAGCCCGCTCGCCCGCGGCTTCCTCACCGGCAACCGTACGGCGAAAGATTTCGGCGAGACCTCCCGCGCCAAGACTGACGATTTTGCCCACCGCCTCTACTATCAGCCTTCGGACTTCACCGTTGTGGAACGAGTGGGAGAGATCGCCGGGAAACGCGGCGTGTCGAATGCGCAGATCGCGCTCGCCTGGATTCTGGCGCAGCCGGGCATCACGTCACCGATTATTGGAGCGACGAAGATGTATCAACTCGAGGAGGCCATCGCCGCTCTGCCCTTGAAACTCGATGAGGCCGAACTGAAGGCGCTGGCCGAGCCTTATCAGCCGCACCGGATCCTCGGGCACAGCTAACGAGGCTAGAAGATCCTCCCCAGTCCGAAAAACCACTTCCGGTGCCCCTTGTCGCCGAAACTTGCGCCCACGAACACCGGTCCGATCGCCGTCTTCGCCGCGAGCATCCCGGTGACACTGAGCGGGATGCCTGGCACCAGGAGCGCCCCGTCCATGCGCGCCGCCTGAGCGAGGCCGATCGCGTACAGCCTGCCGCCGGCAAGCGGCGGCAGCGACCACAGGGAGCGCTCATAGCCGGCCGTGGCGAGCAGATACTGGTGCCCCAGCAGTTCGTTGGTCCCATAGGCTCCGAGGTGCGCCGGTCCGCCGAGGGAAAAGCTGCGCAAGCCGATATTACGCGATCCGAATGAAGTGCCGCCCGCCAGGCCGTAGAGCACCGAACCCGTCTCCGATACCGCGGTAGCGGCGGAAAGCCGCAGTTCCATCTGGTTCAAATTCCCGCGTGGATAGTGCCGCAGCGCAGCCGCCGCCCGCAGGCCACGCCGGGGAATAATGGCGTCATCCTGCCCTTCATAAACGAACCGCAGCGAGGCAGAGTCGTTCCTCTGTCCGCCCTCGGGGAACAACGGCGCGCCAATCCGTAGCACGGGATCGAGGCGAGAGAACTGGTAGCCGGCACGAAGTTCGGCAAAGCGGCTGAGGCTGATGCCGAAGTCAAGCCCGGCGCCGGAAGATCCCACGCGGTAATCGGCGATCCGGCCGCCTTTATCGTAGACCTCGAAGCGCTCGTTTTGCGCGAATGCCCCGGGCGCCACAAAGAACCGGCTGGTTTCCGTCAGCGGGTGGAAATATTCCGTGGCTAGGCCATAACGAAAACCGAAACTGAAATCCGTCCGCCATTCGGAACGGAAGCCGCCCAGATCGAGCGCCGTAATGCGGCCGGTGAACAGAAAACCCACATTCGACTGGTCGCTGCCGTCGATGCCCACGGCGGGCTGAAAAAACGGCGGTCCATACGCCTTCTCCCGCGCCGTCACTTCGAGCGCCGGCTTGCCGCCGCGTGGCACGACGCGATAGGAAAGGCTTTCAAACCGGCCAAGACCGAGAATGTTCGAAAGCCCGCCCTCGATGACCCTGGTATCGAGCGGACCCTGAGTGGCGGGGACCATTGCCGCTTCAATGGCCCGGCGGAGCGGCGTCGAAGTGCCTGTTACCTCGACCGCTTCCACACGCTCCGGAGGCCGCTTGCGGCGGGCCTGCCGGCCGGCGGTCAAGCGCTGATACTCTTCCGCGGGAATGGCAAAGCGCGAGAGAATGCCCGCTTTGTTTGCCGCCGCCTCAAGGCCCTTGCGCTCGATGGCCTCCCATTTGTCATAGTCCGTGTTCGAGAAGCCCTTGAGATCCGCCACCACGACGATGTCGGCCAGTTGCATGGTGCGCATCTCGGTCTGGCTCACCACCACCGAAACGGTGCGTCCGAGCACGCCGAGCAGGCTCCTGAGTTCCCTGGCGTCCACCGGGCCGCTGCTCAGATGGACGGCGATGGTAATGTCCGCGCCCATTTGCTTTGCCACGTCCACGGGAAGATTGTTCACCACCCCGCCATCCACGTAGACTTTGCCGTCGCGGGTCTGGGGAACGAATACGGCCGGCAGCGACATTGTCGCCCGCAGGGCATCGGCAAGCGAGCCGCGGTCAAAGACCTTCTGCGTGCCCGAGATCAGTTCGGTGGCCACGCAGCGAAACGGGACCGGCAGGTCGTCGAAACTTGCCAGATCCGCGTAACCGAGCGTGTAGCGGCTCAGCAGCGTGTCGATCTCCTGCCCGGAGTTGAGTCCCCCCGGAAAATGGATTCCGCCGCGAAGGCCCAACTCCAGACGATTCGGATAGGCCAGCCTGTCCTGTTTGCGGCGAAAGGACAGGGCGCGGAACGGGACCTCTCCGGTCAGCACGCGGTTCCAGTCGATGTGGCTCACCATCTCCCGCAGTTCCGCGGTGGTCATGCCGCTTGCGTAGAGGCCTCCCACCATGCCTCCCATGCTTGTTCCGGCAATCCTGTCGACGGGAACATGATGCTGTTCCAGCCACTCGAGAACGCCGATGTGCGCCAGTCCGTAAGCGCCGCCGCCTTCGAGCACCAGACCGATTTTCGGCCGTCCGGTCTGCGCGGGCAGGCAATTCATTTGAAAGGCCAGCGACAGGACCAGCGCCAGGACCGGCGCCGGCAATTTCCTCCGATTCCGCACCCGTCGCACGTTAGGGCTTCGCCGCCGCCAGGGCTGTCACGATGTCCCAGTGGAAACGGAGGAAGCGGTAGAACTCCGTTTCGAGGATGCGCTCCTGATCGCTGTGCGCGCCATAGCCTTTCGGGCCATCCTCGGAATCGGTAGCGGGCCCTACCCCGTAGCACTGCACTCCCTTTGCCCGCAGGTAGGCCATGTCGGTGGCTCCCGTCTGCATCACCGGCAGGGTAATGGCTCCGGGATAGTCCTGCTTCACGGCTGCCTCGATCGCCCGGAATGCTTCGCTCGAGAGGCGCGAAGGCGGCGCGCCGGGACGCGTATCGCGCGCTTCGCGCACGACCTCGACCGCCGGGTCCGAGATCACCTTGCGCAGTTGGTCGAGAAATCGCGGCATGTCCTCGTCCGGCAGGGCGCGAATGTCGAGCGTCGCTTCGGCCTGTGAGGGAATCACATTCACCCGGTAGCCGCCCTGAATGATGTTCGGTGAGATCGAAGTACGCAGCATCGAATTGTGTCCCGGCTCGCTCCCGGCGAAATACTCCTGGATGGCATCCGTCTTTTGCGGATGGACGATGTTGTTGTAGCGGGCGGCCTCTTCGGGCGAACTGATGGTGGCCAGGCGCTCGAAGTAGGAACGCGTGGTGTCGTTCAAGCGCATGGGAGGCTGCCAGGCGGCAATCTTCGTTACCGCTTGCGAGAGATGCACCAGCGCATTGGCGCGCAGCGGGCGGGACCCGTGGCCCGCCGGGCCGTGCGCCACCAGTTTCACGGCATACGGGATCTTTTCCGCCGTCGAGATCGAGACATAGCGCAGTTTGCCGTTCGCCCGCACAGCCCCGCCGCCTTCGGCGAAGCAGTACTCCGAGGCAATCTCCTCCCAGTGCTCGCGCACCATGTGGAGGATGCCGTACTTCACGCTGCCCTCCTCGCCGGACTCGGCGAGGAAGATCACGTCGCGGTCGAGCGGCGTCTTCATGCGTTTGAGCGTCAGCATCACCATCAGGCAAGCCGTCAGATTGTCCTTGTCGTCGAGCGTCCCGCGGCCGTAGACGTATCCCCCGTTGCGCACCGCGCCGAAGGGCGGGAAAGTCCACTTCGCGAGGTCCACGTTCACTACGTCCGTGTGCCCCATGATGAGCAATGGCCGCTTCCTGCCGGTGCCCTTGAGGCGCGCCACCAGGTTCGGGCGCTTCGGGTCCAGGGCAAAGATCCGGGTTGGAATGCCTTCGGCTGCGAGCACCCGCTCGAGGTATTCGACAGCGGGCAGTTCGACCCCAGGGGGATCGCTCGTGTTGATGCGCAACAGAGCCTGGTAGTGCCGCATGCCCTCTTCGTCCACCGCACGCCAGTCGGGCGCGGAAGGGTGCTGGCCCCACAGGCAGAGGGCGAAGATCAATCCGAAGATCTGCAACATGCGCGTTATTGTAGCTGATGAAGCATGGCTGCCAACTTGCGGCCTACTTCCGCCGCGGCATGCTCGCGCTCGATGTGCCGTTTGGCGCTTGCGCCGATGTCCCGGCCGAGAGCGGGTTCGCGCGCCAGCGTGACCATCCATTCCTCCAACTGCGCCTCCTCGGAGGGCCCGGAGTCGATGGGAAGATAACTGCCTTCGGGATAGGCGGAGTACTCCCCGCCGGAGGAAGCCACCACCGGCTTGCCCAGGCTCATCAGACGGATGGCGATGCCGCTGGTTTCCCCGCAGCTTGGATAGCGGAGATTCAGACAGCAATCGGCCGCGCGCGCATGGATCCAGAATTCCCGCTCGGCCAGGTATCCCACGCGGAGCACCCCTTCAGCGGCAAGGAGCGGCGCGCAGGTCCGCTCGAGGCCAGCGGAGGCGAACCTGCCGGCTACCAGCAGGGCGATATTGCCCTGGCGTGTCCTGGCGCGGCGAAACGAGCGCAGAACCGCGGTGACACGCTTGGTTTCGCGCAAATGGCCGAATACCGCGAACAGGTAGTGGGCTCCGGTGAGGCCGAGGCGGGCGCGCAGTTCCATTACTTCACTTTCCGGCCCCAGCGCGGGCGCGGCGTGAAGGTGCGGGATTTCCTCTATTTTTCGCGCTCCGTGCCGCCGCGCAATCTCCGCCGCGGCGCGGTTGTGCACCAGCACCAGACGCGCCCGCTCCACCACCGTGCGCAGCATGGGGTATTGAAAATACCGCTCATCGGCCGCCGATCGCCCTCTCATTTCCCAAAGGCGTTCCGCGAAGCCGCGGAGCCACTCCCCGTATTGGGCGCAGAATTCCAGAACGTAGGCCTCATGCGAAAGCGCGCTGAGGTAGAAGTGGTGCAGGTTGGCGTCATGCAGCAGGACAGCGCCCGGTTCGCGGACCGAGCGTTCGATGATGGTCCGGTGCAACGCATTGTTTCCAGCCTGGTAGAGGTGCAGGTCAGCCTGGCCTGCATTCACCTCGACGTCGAAATAAGGCGACAGGGCCGCGAGCAGCGCCTGTGCGTATTCGGCGACGCCGGTGGGCGCGGGCGGCAGCGGGGCGTGATAGCCGAGCTTCACGCGGCCTCCGGCTTGCGCCTCCGCCCGAACAGGGCCGTGCCGATGCGGATGCAGGTGGATCCTTCCTCCACCGCCACTTCGAAGTCGTGCGACATCCCCATGGAAAGCCCGGGCAATCCGTGCCTGACGGCCAGTTCCTTCAGCCGCCGGAAGTAAGGCCGCGATTCTTCCGGATTCTCCGACCAGGGAGGCATCGTCATCAACCCCGTAAGGCGCACATTGCCGCACCCGCGCACCGTCTCGATCAGTTGGGGCAGATCCTCGGGAGCGGCTCCCGACTTGCTGCCTTCCGGGGAGAGCTTTACTTCGAGCATCACCTCGAGACGCCGTTCTGTTTCGTTCAGACGCCGGGCGAGCTTCGATGAGTCCACTGTTTCGATGACGTCGAACAACTCGCTGGCACGCCGGCTCTTGTTCGACTGCAAATGCCCGATGAGGTGAAACCGGACTCCGGGGAGGTCCTTCACGTAGGGGTGTTTGCCCTCGAATTCCTGCACGTAATTTTCCGCGAACTCCCGCAGGCCCAATGCGTGGGCGGCCTCGATGGCCTGATAGGGAAACACTTTGGTGACAGCAAGCAGCAGCACTTCCTCGCGGCGGCGGCCGCAACGCGCCAGGATCCTGGCAAGGCGCTCCTCCACGCGGTTCAGGTTGTCCTTTAATGTTTCTTCCACTGCTGCCGATTATAAGGTATGGCCGCCGCGGTCCAGGCGCCTCTGAGCCCAGTGCAACTGGCCGCTCAGTCCATCGAAGGCTTCCTTCGGTCCAGCCGCCAACCCCAGCTCATCGAACCGGGAGACCCTCCCATTACCCTCGATTCAGACTCCTATCAACTCACAGCGGGTCCCCGCTGGGTCCTGTTTGAGGCATGGGATAAAGAGCGGTTGCTGGCGCGCCGGGTCACCGGGGTAAGACAGCAGTCCCCCGGGCGCCTCGAGTTAACCACTTTGCGTCTTGGCGGTAAGCCTGGCTCCCTCTTCCTGCTCGATGCCGCCCGGCCGAGCAGTGAAGGGCTGCGCCGCAAGGGCCGCCGGCTCGTGTTCGGCGAACAGTTGCGCCAGATGCTGCGGCATACGTTTCCCGGCTGGACCATCCGCGAGCTTTCCACCGAGGCGAATCTCGAGGAAAGCCTCAGCCCGTCATTTCCGCGCGCCCTGCTCACGAAAGGAACCATGGCCTGGGCTGCCATCGCCGCACCGCCTACCTCCGATATTGACGCCGTGCTGGCCTTCGGCCTCATCTGGCTTGACTACCTGCGACGCCGGGAGCGCAAACTCTCCGTGCGCGGCCTCGCCGTCTATCTCCCCTCCGGGACAGAACAAACCACCGTCCTCCGCGTCCGCCACTTGAACCCTGCCGCCGCCGAATACGCAGTCTTCGCCTATGACGAAGAGGCGCCGCCGCGCCCAGTCGACCTTCAGGACTGCGGCAACCTTCATACTCACCTCGAACGGCAGATTCCGCCCAGAGAAGCCATTCCCGGCCCCGAGGCTCTGCTCGAGGAACAACTCCGGCGCCAGATTCCTTTGCTCGATGCCTGCCTTCGCCCGTCTCCCGTCTACGGCCAGGTATCCGCCACTGCCGCCGCCGATCGCGGCATCCTCGATCTTCTCGCCGTCGATTACGGCGGACGCCTTGCGGTCATCGAATTGAAAGCGAGCGAGTCTATTCACCTTCCTCTACAGGCGCTCGATTACTGGATCCGCGTCAGGCGGCACCTTGCCCAAGGTGATTTCCCGAAACGCGGCTACTTCCCGGACATCGCTCTGAACCCCGCTCCGCCGCGTCTGTTGCTCGCCGCCCCAGCCACCCGCTTCCACCCGTCGAATGAAACGGTGCTCCGATACCTCCACCCGGAAATCGAGGTCGAATGCATCGGGCTCGCTCATGGTTGGGGTGGCCCGGTCCGTGTTCTCTTCCGCCACTCTACAATGAAAGCTTGACCCGTTCGCTCCCGCGCAACTACCTGGAATACACCGCCGCCCGATTTCTGCTTGCTCTCCTCGCCCACACTCCCAAACGCGCCGCCTTCGTCGTCGCCCGGGCGGCCACCGGATTGCTCGACCTCGCCGTTCCCCGCCTGCGGCACACCGCGCTGCGCAACCTCGAATTCGCCTATCCCGGCCTCAGCCCGAAGGCACGTCACGACATCATTGACGGCGTGTTTCGCTCGATTGCCCGCCTCCTGGTGGTCTTTTCAAGATTTCCTACTCTCAACATCAGCAACATCGGTGAATGGGTGCGCAATGAGGGCTTCGAGCACTTCACCGCCGCCCGCACAAGGGGGAAGGGCGTACTCTTCTATACGGCGCACCTCGGCAACTGGGAACTGAGCGCTTTCGCCCATGCCATCATCGCCCTCCCCATGCATGTGATCGTCCGCCCGCTCGACAACCCTCTGCTCGAGGCGCTCGCCGCACGCTACCGGACCGCCTCCGGCAACTCCCTCGTCGTGAAGAAAGACGCCCGCCCCATTCTCAAAGCTCTCGCCGCCAATGAAGCAGTGGGGATACTGGCTGACCAGAATGCCAGCCTGCAGGAGGGAGTCTTCGTCGAATTCTTCGGGCGTTACGCCTGTGCCCACACCGGTTTCTCCCGCATCGCCGCCCGCGCCGAAACGACGGTTATCCCCGGCTATGCGCTCTGGTCCGAGGACGAGCAGCGCTACATCCTGCGCTTCTACCCGCCCATCGAGATGACAGGGGATCCGCGCACCGATACGCAGCGCCTCCACAACCAGTTGGAGTCCGTCATCCGCCAGTATCCCGACCAGTGGCTGTGGATCCACCGCCGGTGGAAAACCCGCCCTCCCGGCGAGCCGCCCATTTACTGAGTCGGCGCTAGGGTACCCGGATCAGCAAGACGCCGTTTTGCTTGCGATCCGCATCATAGGTGACCGCTTCAATCGTATTTGCCTTGGGATTCGCGCGCTGGATGGCAGGGGCCGGTGGCGCTCCTCCACCTCCTCCCGCGCCGGGCGCCGCGGGAGCATTGCCCACGAATACCACGCCCGGAGGATTGTCCGGCATCAGCACATCCCCGGTGGCCAGGTCGTAGATCAGGTATTGGGAGCCTGCATTCCCAGCCTGGATCCCCCGCGCGATCAGCTTCCGCGTGGCGGGAAAAACCCCCAGCATCTGGACGCTCGCAATGCCGTCCGGCAGAAGCAATTGCCGCGTCTCGACGTTTGCCAGATCAAAGATCAGAAATCCGCCGTCCCCGTTCAGACGCGAACGCCCCGTCGCTACCGCCAGTTCCATCTCCGGCACAGTCACCAGATTGGCAAAGGAAACCACTCCCTGCGGGAGGTCGAACCGGTAACTGGTCATCGACGCCCCGTCGAGCGCAAACACGGTATCGCCGGCGGTATTGGCGGCCAGCAGAAAATCATTCATGTCGTCCACACGCGCCGATGCATTGATCTGCCCGCTGCCTGGAAGCTCCACCGCGGTGAACTGCCGCGAATCGAGGTCGAGTACGAGAAACGAAAGCGCCGGGCAAACAGCCTGGAACGCGCGGCTGGCGGAACCGCCGCCGAGCAAGGCGATCCGCCGCGAAGTCTGCACCGTCAGAACCTGGGGATTCGCCGTGCAGGAGGCGATGAAGGTCTTCGCCGGGGCCTGGATCACGCTCACCGAATCCGCGCCGAACGCCGTGAGCCCGTGCGCCGAATCATCCGCTTTCCGGGAGGCCACATAAAGCGTGCGCGTATCGGCGTCATAGTAAATGGGAAGCCGGAACCGTACCGGAATTGCGCCGCCGACGGCGCCCCCAGGCAGACCGCCGGGAATTCCTCCGCCCGGGAATCCGCCTCCACCCGGCGCTCCGCCGCCCCCTGCTGCCTGAGCCTGGGGCAGCACCAAAGGAACCCAGCCATCGGCAAAGTCACGCGATCCGGTCACTTCCCGCTGCGCATCGAGCAATGCCAGCCTGGCGCGTTTCGGATCCGCTTCATCATCACCCACGACAATGGCAATCTGGCCCTGTCCGAAAGGCGCCGGAGCGCTCAGAATCTTGTTCAATCCATCCCCGAGATCCACGCTCAGATTCAGGAGATTCAGCGCCGCGCCACCCCCTCCACCGGCCCCGGCGCCTCCAAATCCTCCAGATCCCACCTGCACATCGCCTGTGGCCACATCGATGGAGGCCAACTGCGGGGGCGTACCCGCCAGAATGGCTCCGAAACTGTCCGCGGCGGTCCCGAGCAGGGCGATTGCAGGCGAAGGCAGATCCACATTCATCGGCCCGTCTTTGGAAGGCTGGAAGATCGCCACCCTACTGCTGATTCCCTGCCCCGGAGTCCCATCGCCTTGCGGTGGACCCGCGAACGCGGCGAGCGGCCCCCCGTTCTGCGCCGCCACGGCCGGTGTTCCGGCATTGCGGTTGGCCGCCGTCAGGCAACCGGCGATCTTGCCGATCTTCTTCACCCGCAAATCGACCAGGATGCTCGGCCAGCAGCCGTCATCCCCCGCCGCTCCGCTTGCCAGGAAGAAGCCGCCGCGCAAGTCCGATGCCGTCATGGCCCGAAGCGCGGGCGTTCCGCCGGGAAGCGGCAGGAACGTAACCTCGGGCTGGCCGGCAGCGCGCCAGGCGGCCAGGTTCGCAACCCGGTTGTTGGCCGACACCGTCACCAGATCGCCCGGGAGCACGGAATCCGGCAGTTGGACAGTGATGTCAAACTCGCCCGGGCGCTTGTCCGAGACGCGTACATCGGCGTCCACCTTCAAGCCGCCCACATGGACATCCACGGTTGCCCGCGGCTTCGAGGGCGGATCGGTGGGTCCGACGTCTCCGGTGGCCACACGCGGCTGCGGCGCGCCCAACCCGTCCGCCTGGAATGTGAACGTACTGCCCGAAACGGTTCCCACCAGTTCGCCGAAGCCCTTATCATCAGCGGTTCTCACTGCCGGCAACAGGTTGATGACGCCGATCCGCGCGGCCTTGCTGCTCATCCCGTTCCGGCGGATTACGACGGACGCCAGGCCGTTGGGTGTCTCCCAGGGTACCTGCGCCACCACCCGGGAGGGATCCGCCGAGAGCACCGGAGCGGCGTTGCCGTTGATCAGCACCTCGACATCCCCCAACTTCAGAGGTAGTGGAGTCGCATCTGCCCTGGCCCCGTCCACAGGCCCGAGATTCGACCCGTTGATCCAGATCAGCCCTCCCGCCGCCACGGACGAGGGCGCCGGCTGCTGCGTCATCGCGTTCCTCACACCGCGCGGGCCAATCCCCGGTCCCAACGTCTGCCCCATCACCGCACTGCAGAGGACACACCCGGCAGCCAGGACGCTTTTGTGCATGGTCACCCCTTGACTTCGTTTCAACCCGCGAGTTCTCCGCTGGTTGCGGCAAGTATAATGAAAGTCTGTCCGCGAATCCCAGCACCATCCCTGTTCCCACTCCGCCGGCTGCCGCCCGCTCGAGCGTGCGTTCTCCTCTGTCTACGCTCGCCTTCTATTCAGCGGGACATTTTGCGGTGGATCTCTATTCTTCCGCTCTCGGCGTTTTCCAGCCCCTGCTCGCCCGCCAGTTGGGCATCAATTTCACCCAGGCTGGGGTGCTTGGCGGCGTCATGGTGTTCGCCGGGTCGGTCATGCAGCCGGTCTACGGGATCCTGTCGGACCGGTTCCACAGCCGCCTGTTCTCCGTGCTCGCGCCGGCCATTGCCGGGCTGTTCATTTCCGCGCTCGGCCTCGCCCCCAGCTATCCCCTGCTGCTGCTCCTGGTTTTCCTCGGGTCCTCGGCCGTGGCGTCCTTCCATCCGCAGGCCTCGGTCCGCGCGGCGGCCGAAGTCACCGGTTCGCGGGGGAAGGCGATGGCGTTCTTCATCAGCGCCGGCTCGCTCGGCTTCGCGATCGGTCCCACTTACTTTTCCGTCCTTCTCGAGCGCTTCGGCCTCAGCCAGAGCTATTGGGCGGCCATTCCCGGCGTCCTCGTCACTCTCGCGCTGCTGTTCGTGATCCCGGAAACTCGCGTCCCCGCGCATGAGCGGCAGCACGTCGATTGGGGACCTCTGCGCGCCGTGTGGAGGCCGCTTCTTCTGCTCTACATGCTCGTCTTTCTGCGTTCCGTCGTGCAAATCAGCTTCACACAGTTTCTCCCGCTCTATTTGAGCAAGGAACGCGGCTTCAGCTTCCAATCGGCCAGTCTCGCCCTTACCCTTTATTCGACCATGGGCGCCATCGGCGGACTCACCGGCGGCCATCTCGCCGACCGTTTCGGCGGGCGCAACGTCATCCTGTACAGCATGGCCGGGTGCGTTCCCTTCCTCCTGCTCTTCTTCCAGGCAAGCGGCGCGCTGGCCCTGGTTGGTCTCGCCTTTGCAGGGCTCATTCTGCTCTCCACCAATCCCGTGAACATCGTGATGGCGCAGGAACTCGCCCCGGGCCAGTCGGGAACCGTCTCGGCGCTCATGATGGGCTTTGCCTGGGGCATGGCCGGCATGATCTTCATTCCCTTGGCCGGAATGTTCGCCGATCATTATTCGCTGCACCAGGTGCTGCGGTCCTTCGTCCTCTTTCCGGTGCTCGGATTCCTGCTCGCTTTCCGGCTGCCCAAGGTCGCAAAATGAAAGCCGTCTGCCTGTTGAGCGGAGGCCTTGATTCCTCGACCTGTCTCGCCTACGCACGGCGGGAGGGCTTCGCCTGTTACGCGCTCTCGATCGATTACGGGCAGCGCCATCGTTTCGAACTCGAGGCCGCCGCCAAGGTCGCACAATCCCTCGGGGCCGCCGGCCACCGCGTCCTCCACGTCGATCTACGCCTGATCGGAGGGTCCGCCCTTACCGGAGAAATCGCGGTCCCCAAGCATCGCGCCGCGGAAGAAATGGCCTGTGGAATTCCGGTCACCTATGTTCCCGCCCGGAACACCGTGTTTCTGGCCCTGGCTTTGGCTTGGGCAGAAGTGCTCGAGGCCGCCGACATCTTCCTTGGAGTCAATGCTATTGACTATTCCGGCTACCCCGATTGCCGTCCCGAATTCATCGAGGCTTTCGAGCGCATGGCCAATCTCGCCACCAAGGCGGGCGTCGAGGGGAAACTGCGCACCAGGATCCACACTCCTCTGCTGCGTCTCTCGAAAGCCGAAATCGTCAAACTGGCAGATGAACTCCGCCTCGATTTCTCGCTCACCAGCAGTTGCTATGATCCTGGCCCAGGGGGACGCCCCTGCGGCGCCTGCGATTCCTGCCTGCTGCGCCGCAAAGGTTTCGCCGAAGCCAAACTGATTGATCCATTGGAGTACCCAGCCCCATGATCCTCTCCGAGATCTTCTATTCCATTCAGGGCGAGGGAATGCTCGCCGGAACCCCAGCCGCCTTCCTCTGCCTCGCCGGAGGTCCGCCGCGCCAGACCTGGTGCCATCCGCCGCAGCAGCGCTGGAAGCCGGAATCCGAAGAGGATGTCTTCCTCGGCCCGCTGCTCGCGAAGGTTCGCCGCCAGTGGTACGCCCATGCCGTCATCACCGGCGGAGAGCCGCTCGAAGATGCGGAACTCGGCACACTCACCGACGGACTGCGCCGCATCGACAACCACGTGACCATCGAGACCTCGGGGGCCATCTCCGCCACGGTACCCTGCGATCTGATGAGCATCAACGTCAGCCTCCGCAACCCAGCCATTGTCAGGAAGGGGAAAGACCCTCAGTGGCCGGACTACGACGTGGATGCCATCCGGCAACTGCTTCGCGCCTACGACTACCAGTTGAAATTCACGCTCACCGACCGCGCCGAGATGGAAGAGGTCGTGAACCTGGTCCGGGAGGTGGACGCCGAACGCCACAAGGTGCTGCTTCTACCCGCCGGGCCCAAAGCCAAGGACCTGAAGCAGCAGCGGGAATGGATGATCGAGGCGAGCTTCTTCTTCGGCTACAAGTTCGCCCCGCGCCTATGAAGATTGCCGAAATTTTCTACTCCATTCAGGGCGAAGGCGTCCTGGCCGGAGTGCCGTCGGTCTTCGTCCGTACCTCAGGGTGCAATTTGCGCTGCCGCTGGTGCGACACTCCCTACACCTCCTGGAACCCCGAGGGCCTCGATTGGAGCCTCGAACGGATTCTCGACACGGTTCGCGCCGATTCCAAAGGCTACGTCGTCATTACCGGAGGAGAGCCGATGATTCAACCGGAGATCGAACTCCTCACCGCGCAACTCCTCCGGATGCAGCAGCATATCACCATCGAAACGGCCGGCACTGTCTTCAGGAACGTGGAGTGTGATCTCATGAGCATCTCCCCAAAGCTCGCCAATTCCACTCCCTGGGAGATGGACAGCGGACGCTGGGCGCAGCAGCATGAACGGCTCCGCTACCAACCCGGCGTTCTCCGGCAACTGATCCGGACCTACGATTACCAGCTCAAGTTTGTCGTCCAGCAGCCGAAGGACACCGAAGAGATCGAGCGCATTGTCCGGGAGATCCACGCTGACCGCGCCAAGGTTCTCCTGATGGCTGAAGGAACCGCCCCCGATCAGATCCGCGAACGCGCCCAGTGGGTGGTGGAAGCCTGCAAATCACTCGGCTTCCGCTATTCGCCGCGCCTACATGTCGACCTGTGGGGCAACCGGCGGGGTGTTTGAACCCGCATCCGGGCGGTAAAATCAGACACATGCCCGCTGAACTCATCGCCATCGACGCGAACGCACTCCCCTGGGAAGAACGCTTCAACGAACACGTAGGACGCAATCTGTACCGCAAGAACCTGATTACTGACCCCGACACAGGCATGGAGGTGCGCCTGGTGCGCTATCCCGCCGGATTCCTGAACTCCCTCCACACCCACCCCTGCGCCCATGGTATGTATGTGCTGGAAGGTACGCTGGTCACAAACGCCGGCCGCTTCGAGCCCGGTTCGTTCATCTGGTTTCCGGAAGGCATGGCCATGGAGCACGGCGCCACGGCCGAACAGGATGTCACGGTACTCTTCATTACCAACAAGCCGTTCGAGATTCACTACCTCGAGAAGAAACTTTAATCAAATCGCGCGAAACCCTCCACCGGTTGACGCGTCCATGCTGACCGAGGGTACCTTATGCACGCTATTCGTCCGCTCAGCCGGCTTGCGATCGCCGCCGCCGCTGGCGCCATCGCGGCCTGCGCCCAGGCCCCTTCCGCGCCTCCGGAGCTTCCTGCTCCACGGGCGTCCACTGCGCAACTTCCGCCGGAAACCCAGGAGTTCTTCGACGCCGCCGGCCTGGTGACCAGCATGGCTACCCAATGGTCCGGGAAGATCCATGCCGCACAGGATGCCACCCGCCGGCCAGCGGCGCAGAAACCTCCGAGAATCCTGAAGAATAGCGTCATCATCATTACGGGAGGAGCAGCCTCGGGGGCCGCCTTGGGAGCCGCGCTGTCGCGAAACCCCAAAGGGGCGCTGATCGGAGCGATGGCCGGGGGCTTGGCCGGATTCCTTTACGATCGCGTCACCTTCCGCGAGCCCGTTGCCTCTTCGCTCGGGAATTGAGCTTCGCTCAGGACACAATGTCGAAATCGGATGCCAGGTCCAGATCCGCGGCCGTGAGCTTGCGCGAAATGCGACCCCGTGCGTAGGCCGCCATTTCTTCCCGATCCCAAAAGCACATCTGAACCCGTTCCTCCACGGCAACCGCCACCACCTTATCGGAAGGGTGGAAGGCGATCCCGTCCACAGCTCCATGCTCCCGCCAGCGGATCAGTTCCAAACCGGACTCGAGATTCCAGATGCGAACCATGCCGTCTCCGTATCCGGCGGCGATCAAGTTTTCCGAGGGATGAAACGCCAGGCTGTACACGCCACCTTCTGCCGCCAAACGCTGCAGTTCGCGCCCGGTCTCCATATCCCACAACCGCGTCACCCCGTCGGCGGCGCCGCTTGCCAGCAGCGACTGCTCCGGATGGGACGCCAGGCAATACACCTCCTCGTCGCAATCTATTTCCCGCAGGGGCTGCGACTGGGAAGGCTGTTCGGCGTACCACAAACGCACCCTTGGTCCCGAGCCCCCGGTCGCAACCCACCTTCCTTTCCTCAAGAACACCACCGATCGGACGGGACCCCCGTGGATGTATTCGCTCGGCTCACGCATCGTGACGAAGTTCCAGAGCCTTAGCTTCCCATCGTTACAACCCGATGCGAGTAGGGGCTGTCTCGGGTGAAACGACGAGCAGTAAACCCATGATGGATGAGGCAGCGCGGCGCGTGTCAAGCCGCGGGAATCCCAGACATAGGCCTGTCCATCCTCCCCCGTCGTAGCCATGTAACTGTGCTCGTTCGCAAATGCGACCGAAGTGATGCGGCCTTCATGCGTCAGGCGCAGCACCTCCCTCGCCTTCGCATAGTGCCACACCCTGGCAGTGCGGTCCTCGCTGCCCGAGAGCAGATGGCTTCCATCCGGCGAAAAGGCAATCCCACGAACGCGGTCGCGATGCTGGTAGCATGCCGTTTCCGCGGATGTGCGCACTTCCCACAACCGCACGTTCCCGTCGTCGGCGCCGGTCAATGCCAGGCTGCCATCCGGGGAAAACACAACATCAGTCAGCCGTCCCCGATGCGGAAGACGGGCCGCCTCCCGGCCCGTCTCGAGTGCCCAAATGCGCGCGGTCCCGTCCTCGCTTGCCGACGCCAGGTGACCGTGCGTGTCACAGTCCAAGGCAATCACCCTTGCCAGATGCGCATTGCGCACCACCTGCCGGCCCGTCAGTGTATCCCAGACCCTGGCCGTCTTGTCTTCCGAACCCGAAGCCGCTAATCGCGGAATTGCGGAAAACGCGATGCTCGTAACCCGGTTCCCATGCCGCATAACCGCGGCTCGCCGGCCCGTCCCCGCCTCCCAAACCGCTGCCGTTCCGTCGTCGCTTGCCGTGAGCACCGTCTTCCCGTCACGGCTCCACTTCGCCGCCACCACCCTGCCTTCGTGAACCATCCGGCTGCGCTCCGACAGGCTGGCGACGTCCCAGATCCGGGCCGTACGATCCCATGAGGCGGTCAGCAGAAGGTCTTCGTCTTTAGTGAATGAAGCCGCGGCAACCCGGTCATCGTGTTGCACAGCGGCGTAGAGACCCGCTATTTCCTCCTGCACCCGCCGCAGATCCCAAATCCTGGCCTTATGATCCCAGCAGGCGGTTGCCAGCATGCCTCCCAGGTTCGAAAACTCCGAGGATTGGACACAATCCCCATGAGGGAGTTCCACCAGCGGCTGGCCACGCAGGTTCCAGACTCTTACCGTGCCGTCCCAACTCGATGTCACCACCAGTCTGCTGTCCGGGCTGAACACCACATGGGCAATCCGGTCACGGTGCCGCAAGGTAGCTACTTCGGCGCGCTCGGCGAGGGAAAACACCCTCGCTACCCGGTCTTCCCCGGCGCTCGCCGCATACCTGCCATCGGGGCTGAAGGCAAGGGAAGTCACCCGCTGACGGTGATCGTACTCGTGCCGCATCTTTCGCAACAGCGGAAGATCTTCCCGCAGAATCTGGAGCGCCTCCCGGTCAGGCCAGATTTTCACCGATTCCACCGCGAGCAGGACGGCGAGTTCCACTTCCTGTTCCGAGCTTCGCGCCCTCGACGCCGCACGCGCCAATCGGTGCGCTTGCGTAATCTCTTCACCGGATATTGCGCCCGTCCGCTCCTCCCGCGGGGCCGCCTCTTTCGCCTCCTCCTCGAGCGCCGGCGACTCTTTTCTCTCCAGATCCCTTCGCACCCTGAGCAGCCATGCCTCGTTGAAGGTCCTCTCATAGATCAGGTTGCGGATTCGCAAGACATCCTGAACGCGGGTGACAACCCCGGAAAGCTTGAGGCACGTCCGGATTTCGCTCGGGCCATCGTCCCGAACACCCTGTCCGCGCAGGATTGCCTGCAGGGTGGCGAGGACCCCGCGGCGAATGGGGTCGTCCTTCAACAGCATCTTGCGAACGAACTCGAGGTTGCTGTCCGGATTGTTCTTCGATCCGAAAAAGAGTTCCTCGACAACGGCATCATTCGGCGCCCAGTCCAGTTCCTCCTCCTGAAATTTGCGAAATACTCGCAACGTCAGGTACGGATGCCCGCTCGTCCACCCGAGCACCCAATCGAGGAACACGGCCGCCGCCAGCGGGTCGAGGTGCAGCCGCTCCACCAGCGGCCCTGCCTCGACGGCAGTAAAGTCGGTAAGCTCCACCCGCTCCCCGATATTGAACGGCGTTCTCCGCGCATCTTTCATCAGATCGTCCGGCGAGGCCACTCCGATCAGGACGAAGGCCAGCCGGTTCAGGACAGGCGCGTTGGCGCGCAACTGGTAGAGCGCCCGTACCGCCGCGAAGAAGTCGTCGGTGAAGGGCAATTGCAGCGTACTGTCGATTTCGTCCACAAAAATAACGACCCGCTCCGGAATCGCCGGCATGATCATTTCACGAAAAAAGCGGATGAATCGCTGACCGATGCCTACGTTTCCCTGCGCATGCCACCAGCTTCGCGCATCGGGAAAATTCAGTTGGTCCGCCACCGATTCGACGATCCCGCAATACCACTGTTCCGCCGTGAGAAGACTTCCCAGCTCCGTCAGGTCGACGGTAACGCACCGGAAATTCTCACCGTTCAACTCCTCCGCCGTGCGCACCATGAGGCTCGACTTCCCCATCTGGCGCGAAGTCAGGATATGCGCAAAGATGCCCCGCCGGCAGAGTTCCAATAACCTGTGATCGGCGCCGCGCGCGAGATAGATCCCGTTGCCGGCCTGTACCGCGCCTCCGGCCACGAAGTTCGGCAGGCCATTACCGGAGCCGGAGGTGGGAGTGGAAGTATCGGGCATAAAGGAGGCACCGCGGAACCACCCGGTCCCTGTCCCTCTTCACGAGACCGGCGCCCTCGAGTCTGTAGAACACCGTATCGTCCTCGCAGGAGCCGTCGTGCAGGATATGCACAAACGCCTCCGCGAGTTTGGGATAGCGTTCCAGCCCGAGGCAGTAATGGCGCAGGTGGTCCCGCAACGGGCCGCGGTCCTCCAATGCCTGCGCGAAAAGGAAATCGAGCGTCGTGTTCCCTTCGCCCTGAGCCACCTCGTACAGTGCCCTCCGCGTCAGGTAGGGATGGCCGCCGAAAAATTCAAACAGGCGCTCCACGTCGCGCGGGTTCGAGAGATGCCCGTGCATTTCACAAAGGATTCCCAATTGCTCGAGGGAAAAATCTTCGAGCCGTAACACCTCGCCGACATTGAACGGGGACTGCGTCTCCGAATCGATGAACATGTAAGGTTCGGTGGCGCTCACCAGCGCCAGGTCGAGCCGTCCCCAGCGATCGCGCTTACCCGGATGCGCTCTCAGGTTGTGCCAACTCCGCAGCATCGCAAAAAAATCCATCTGGAACGGAGACCCGAACACGCGATCCGCTTCGTCGATTGCCAGCAGAACAGGGGTATCCAACGCTTGCAGCACCTGTCTGTCCACGAAAGAAGTGCAGTTGAGGATGTAAGCGCCCGCCGGCCCGCTTGACTCCTCCGGCGGCGAGAGTTCGAGCGCGTCGGCAATCGCGCGCCCAAACTGCCGGAAAAACAGGTTGGGATCACTTCGAGTTGACTGATCGAATAGCTGTAGATCGAGCAAGGCAAGCCTTTTTCCGCTCTCCATCGCCCGTGAGGCAAGCCGGTTGAGCAGCGAACTCTTTCCAGTCTGCCGCGGACCCTTGATGATGATCGTCTGTCCGCGCATCGCGATCAGGCGAACCGCCGTGCGCTCGCTCCTTCGCTCGATGTAGAACGGATCGGAAGCATCGGCCGTACCTCCCGGAGGGCGCAAGGGAGCGGATGGCAGAGGCCGTCCCGTGGATTCTCTCTCCGAGGGGGAAAGCACATCTCCGCCCGGGTTGCGCCCCCCCGACAGAGTCGCCAGAACCCGCTCCATCAATCCGGGCATTCCCGTTCTCCCGTCCCAAAAGGCATGCTGAATCTGGTTCAGGTAAGGGCCGAGCGGATACGGTAAAGGACCGTCAAAAGCGATGCGTACCGGCAGAATTCGCGGCCGGCCCGCGGAACGCGACGCCTCATCCCGAGCCAATTCAATCTCGCCCAGCACCATTTCGCTTTCGCAGGAGGATTTGCTCAACAGCACGATGAGCCAGTCGGAAGCGCGTACCTCTTTTTCGATTCGCTTCGCCCAGATCTCGGACGGAGAGATCATGTGGTCGAAGAACACGTGGAAGTTCTGTCCTTGGAGGGTATCCGCCAGCGCACGCGCCACACTCTCATCCGGGTCGGCATGACTCTTGTAGCTCAAGAACACGCGCGGGCTGCACGGCATCGCAGCGGGCTCTTGGGTGGGGCTCATGCGAAATTCCCGTCGATATCAAACTACGAATCAGAAGGTATTATACCAGCCGGAATTCCCGAATTCTCACGCGAAAACCTCGTTCACCAAACGCTCCCTGACTCACCATGAGGCGCTGGTTCCATCCCTGCTGCCCCCTCACTTGCCGGAGCAGCGTGTCCTTCCTACAGGAAGTCTTCCCGGATCGGATGAAACGTATCCACCAGCCGCGCGCTTTCCGAGAGCAGTTGGATCGAGTGCGGCACGTTCGAGGGTACCGCGAACAGATCCCCCGGCCCCAGCCTCTCCGGTTCGCTCCCTTCGGCGAGGAACAGAATCTCCCCTGAAGCAACATACGTGGTCTGCTCGTGCGGATGCGAATGATGCGGGTCTGGTTCCCGCCATGGACCTCCGCTGAAGTCGATGACCACGGTCATCAACTCTGCGGTGCGGAGAATGCGGCGCGCCACTCCTTGGCGCACCGCGACGGCAGGCTCGGAGGCGCCGCGCAGGACAGAGGCCGTTTGTTGAGCATGGACCATGGGGATTACTGTACCTCGATGGTAACCCCAAACTGGCTTCTGACTCCGGCGGCGAGCACCGCCAAATCCACCGCCGTGCCCACCGGCGCGTCCTCCGGTGTCGCAATGGTCAACACGTAGCTGCCGGGCAGATTGCCGGCTTCGACATTCGTCACCATGGCGGGCGCCCCGCCAATCTCCGCGCTCAGCGGCTGATCCTTCCCAATTCCCGTCACTTTGACACGAAACTCCTGTCCGCGCGCGGCCGGCCACTCTGTTGCCGCCGGTCCCGCACCCGATCCATCCATCGTGTATATCCCCGGGGCGGCCTGCGCAGCCGCGATGGTCCGCGAATAATTCCCTTGCGGCGAACGCGTTGCCACCACCACCGACGATTTGGCCCCCACTTCCGCCGGCACCAGCAGCGTCACCGAATTCTCCCCCAGCTTTACAATCTGCGCCGGCGTATCTCCGAACCGCACGGTAACCCCGTTCGCGGAAGTGGGGTATCTGCCGTCGTCGCCCGCGGACAACACCACTTCCTCTTTCGGCCCGATTCGCGGCGTATACAACATCATCAAGGCGCCGGGCGCGGCGGGATCCGGCTGCCTGCTGGCGTGGTTTACCACCGCCGAGGCATTGAAGAATGGCGCCGAGAGAAAGTTCGCCGACACAGCCACCTGCTGGTTGATCACCAGTTGCTGCGTTGCATTTGACGAGCCAAGGTCGTAAAACCAATTCGAAAAGGGTACATTCTCCGGCCCTTGCGCCGAAAACTGAACCGTCGATCCGGCATCGTAAAACCTGTCGTCATTCAGCGGCGTGGTAACGATGTTGGCAAATGTAGGCGCAGAGGCTGTGGTCACCCGGATATAGGTCAGGTACCTCAACAATTGGTACTGCTTGTTGAGCGATGCCGTCAGCGTCAGCGGGTCGCTCCCCGAGGTGATGGTTTGCCGCCGGTCTCCCTGGTTCGACCATTCGCGGAATTGAAGCCTCGCGGTATCGCCTTCCACCAGTTGCTGATCCGCAACCGACACCGTGTGCGTGCTCCCGGGTTCGTAGACGAAGGCTCGAGGGGTGTATCCCGCGGTTCCGTCCACGGTCACCACTGCGCCGGCGGGATTCGAAGTCACCGTCGTGATCGGGCTCTTCGTGAAGTTCGCCACATAGAAAGCGTTCTCGCTGCGCAGTACCAGTTCCACGGGGTTGGACGCATTGCCTTGCCCGTTCGCCGCAAGATAGGTTGCCGCCCCGGCGCCCGGCGTCCAGGAGAGAAACTGGAAGTCGTCCTGCGGCGCCGCTCGGATGTGCAGCACCTGCCCGTAGTTGTAGAAGCCGTCCTCGGAAGGCGGGTCCACCTGCACTGAGCCGCTGCCGGAGGGAACCACCGCCGTTCGCAGCCGCAATTGCTGCGCGTAGCTGGCAATGTACAGAGTTTCGTCCCCCACCGTGATCGTATGCTCCGCCTCCCCGCCGTCACTCCATTTGGCTAAGCGCAGCCGGTTGTTCGGCGAAGCGCTCACGAACCCTGCCGCCGCTTTCAGAGTGTGGGTCTCCCCGGCAGCCCAGGTAAACGACCGCGGAGCCGTGTATCGCTCCCCATCCACGGTAATGGTCAGCCCCAAGGGAAATGTCGAGATGGTCACTTCCTTTGGAAGCTCTCCGTACATCCGCGCGATGGCCTGCACATCGCCGGGCGAAAGCCCGCCGCGCTGCCCCACTGGAATTCCCGGCGGCACCGTATCGAGCGAATTCCGGTTATTGCGCGTGAATCCGGTGGAACCGTAATGCATGATCGAACTGTAGTCATAGGGCCCGATATCCACGCCGTTCAGAAGCTGCTGGTCATACTGGTCCCAGTAGTCCTTGTCGATGTTCTCGTAACGAATCCGCACATGGAGGTTGCGGTTGATTCGCGACTGCGTGTGGAACAGCCCCACACTGTGGCCCAACTCGTGAATCGTGTTTCCGGTGCTGCAATCATCGGCAAGATTTACTGTCTGGCGTCCTCCCACATGGCCCACGGCGGAATTGCAGCCGCTGGCGGCACGGTTGATGCGGACATAGTCGTCCTCGCCCGCCCGCGGCTGGAAGCGGACTGATGTCTTTGCCTGCCACTCCTCGATGGCCTTTGTCACCCGCTCCGGGTTCGGCAGGTTCGGATCCACTTCGTAGGGGATGAGGCCGCCCGGCCAGCGGTACTTGTCGCCCGCAATCGCAATATCGGCGCGCTCCCGGCCCTTTGCCTCCGGCGCTTGCAGCAACTCCTCCACCGGACCCAGCAACATATCCCCTTCCACCAGCGCCATGCGGTTCCATACCCTGAAATGAACCGGCTGGCCGCGATACCAGCCGCTCTCGCGCGGCAGATTCCGGTATTCCTTGGGCGTGTCCCCTGCTGACCCAATCGCGGCACATAGCAGGCTGATGCTAACGGTACAAAAGATACTTCTCACGAATCGCGAGAAATGCACGCAGAGATTCCTCCTGGTTCAATTCGATCGTTCGGGGATCGGTCCCGGCGCGGAAAGCCTCGATGGTCTTCCGGTCTCCTATCAACTTGGCGTTCCGCTCGAAGGGAATCCTGCCGGGATAGAGCTTCTCGAGCATCACCGCAATCTCCATCCCCAGCCGCGCGCTGTTGAAACGCTCGCGGTCCGTGATCACAAAGCGGACTCCGTGGCAAACCACCCCTTTGAGCGGAGGCGCCGCCGGCGTAAACGTGGTGGGATACATCCGGACGCCGGGGATATGCCGCCCGTTCAGCTTGGCGGCCAACTCTCTTCCGTCAATCCAATCTGCGCCCACTTGCTCGAAAGGGGTATCGGTTCCTCTGCCCACCGAGTAATTGCGTGAGTATTCGAGCATCGCCACACCCGGGTACAGCAGCGCCGCCGTCAGGCTGCGCATGTTCGGCGAGGGATCTACCCATCCCCGGCCCGTCGAATCCAGCCAGTCGCCTCGCTGCCAACCCTTCATTGCCACCACTTCCAGTTTTCCCGTTAGTTTACGCTCGTCGTGAAACATCCGCGCCATCTCTCCTATCGTCATTCCATGCCGTAACGGTAGGGGAAAACAGCCGACAAAGGATTCCAGGTCCGAATTCAGTACCGGCCCCTCCACGCGTACTCCCGTTATAGGGTTCGGCCGGTCCAGCACCATGAACGGTATCCCCAGTTTCGAAGCCTCCTCCATCGCATTCCACAACGTGCATGCATAGGTATAGAACCGCGCGCCCACATCCTGGATATCGAATACGAGAACATCAACGCCCTGGAGCATCTCGCGGTTCGGCGCGCGCCGCTCGCCCTGATACAGGCTGTGAACCGGGATCCCCGTGGAGGCGTCCTTCGTGTCGCCTACATTCTCCTGATCTTCCTTCCCTAATATGCCGTGTTCCGGGGAGAACAGGGCGACCAGGTTCACCTTGCCGGCCACCATGCGGTCAATGTTGCGCTTGCCCTCCAGCGTGAGCCCCGTATGGTTCGTGATCAGGCCAACGCGCTTACCGCGCAGCGGCGCGAAGTTCTCCGACTCGAGCACGTCAATCCCGGCCAACGCCGTCCCATTGCGCGCCACGGCCCGGCGGCCGCCCGGCCCGCTGAGCGTCTCGTTGTACCCCGTAAGCGTGACCCCAGGCGTATCTACTCCCAATGCCGCCGCGACAACCGTCGCCACCTTCGATCGCAATTGCGTCACGGGCGGCCGGCGATGCGGGTGGACGCTGTTCGTCATCAGGATCACCGCCGTCTTCGTCAGCGGGTCCATCCACAGCGAAGTGCCGGTGAACCCCGTGTGTCCGAACGAGCCGATGGGGAACAGCTCCCCGCGATTCGAGGAGAACGGCGAGTCGATGTCAAATCCCAAACCGCGCAAGATCGTCTGATCGGGAGGCGTCTGCGGTTCCGTGAACTTGCGAACGGTCAGCGGACTCAGAACGCGCTTGCCTTGAAACTCCCCCTTGTTCAGGATCATGGCGGCAAACCGGCCCAGGTCGTCGGCCGTGGTGAACAGGCCCGCATGCCCGGCCACTCCACCCATGAAACGGGAGGTTTCATCGTGCACCACGCCCCGTAGCGGAGCGCTCATGCCGGGGTACTGCTCTGTGGGCGCGATGCGCCCGCGCAGGCTTGCGGCAGGCTTGAATCCGGTATCCTTCATCCCCAGCGGCAGGAAGATCGCCTCCCTGGCGAATTCATCGGCCGGCTTGCCGCTCAGACGCCGCACAATCTCACCGAGCAGGATGAAATTGATGTCGCTGTAGATGAACCGCTCGCCCGGCTGCGCCACGGGCTTATCCACCAGCGCCCGTTGGATACCCGTTTCGTAGCCGCTCCAGGCAGGCTCGAGGTCCAGGTCCGGCCGCAGTCCGGAAAAATGGGTCATCAACTGGCGAATCGTGATGTCGCTCTTGCCGTGCTGAAATTCGGGCAGATAGACAGTCACTTTATCGGAAATCCGGAGTTTTCCCTGCTCGAAGAGTTTCATCAGGCTCGCGGTCGTGGCTACCACCTTCGTCAGCGACGCCGCGTCGAAGATCGTGTCCGCCGTCATCGCCTCTTTGGCAGGCGTCAGCGCGCGGTTCCCGAACGCCTTGCGGTATACCACCTTCCCGTCGTGCCACACCAGGCACACCGCTCCCGGCGCCTGGCCGTCGTCGATTGCCTTGCCGATCACCTCGTCGAGATTGCCCGCGCCGGCAAACGGCTGCTGCGCCGCCGCGGCCAGCGCAAGCATCAACAGCAGCGCGGCTGATCTCATGACATCCTCTTGGCGGTTTCTTCCAGTTTCCCCGCAAGCCGGACGTCCCGTTGCGTGATTCCGCCCACGTCGTGGCTGATCAATTCCACGGTTACCCTGTTGTAGACATTGAACCACTCCGGATGATGGTTCATCGCTTCGATGGCAAAGGCCGAAGTGACCATGAATCCCATCGCGTGCGCGAAATCCGGAAAACGGTACTCTTTGTGAAGCTTTCCCGCCCTTACTTCCCAACCGGGCAGGGTTTCGAGAGCTGTGGCGATCTCCTCATCGGAGAGCTTTCCATCATGGGGCATTTTTCCATCTTCTCAGAAATGGCCCAACGAAGCGCACACCCGAAGCCCTTTCCGGCTCGGGCACGGCAACGCGATCCCGCGCCAGGGCGAGTTCAAAGTATTCATCTCCCTGCACGTTCGAATAGATGCGCAGGGCTTCGCGGTAATGCGCTTCGGCCGCCCTTGGACGGCCCCAGGTTTCATACAGACGCCCCATTTTTATCTCGGCTTCGGCCAGCGGCAGATGCTCGCTTCCGTAGGTCCCGGACGGTAAATTCCGGCTCGCCGCCTCGATGGCCTTGCGGTATGCCTCCTCCGCCGCCGCAAAGCGGCCCGCGCGGCGAGCGCGGTCTCCCTCTTCGAGCCAATCCGTCATCTCCAGTCCTCCCAATTTGTTGGACGCGGCGTCCGGCGCCGTTGTTTCCCTGAGCGCAGCTTACTCCCGCCGGAATAACCACTTAGAACGGCCGGGAAGTTCACGCTAAGCTCCGCCGTACCCAACTCCGGTGATAGCCCGTCCTATCCAAAAGAGATGCTTCCGCCCACTCCCCGCCTTCTTCCCTTCCTTCCTTCGAGCGGCCGGGGTGTCCAAAGGAAAGCTAGAATAGGTCAATGGCCTTCCGGACCCCAGTAATTACGGCCTTGTGCACGGTTGTCTTCCTCTGTTATGCAGAGCCGCCCACCGCCGCGCACCTGCCTCCGGCGGTCTCGAGCGCCTTCCACCGCATCTCTCCGGATTCCCTCAAAGGCCATCTCTCCTTCATCGCCTCCGATCTTCTCGAGGGCCGCAACACCCCCTCCCCCGGACTCGACATCGCCGCCGAATACATTGCCGCCCAGTTCCGCCGCGCCGGCCTCCAGCCAATTCCTGGAACGAACAGCTATTTCCAAATGGCTCCCTGGAAGTACAGGACGGTCCCCGCCGGCGCCGTCACAATGACTTTTGAAAGAGCCGGCGAACGGATCCGGCTTGACGGAACGCGCTTCACCATTCTCAACCCCCAGGCCCGGGATATCCGGGACGCCGCAGTCTACAAAGCCTCCCTGGAGAACCTGGGCCGGTTGAACCATCTGCCGGAAGGCGCACTGGAGGGGAAAGTGGTGCTGCTCACTGCGCCTGCCCCTTCCCAGATGGCGAAACAAGCTCATCGCTTGCGGGATCTCGACCGGCAGGTGGAGCGCCTCCAGGCGGCGGCAACAATGATCGTTCGGAAAGGCTCGGTAGGCGGGGGCATTCACGGGCAGCTTATCGATCCCGAAGACAGCCGGCCGCCCCGCCAGGAGGCGGATTCGGGCATTCTTGCGGTGTATTCCAATGAACTGGCCGCGGCTTTTGAATCGCTCCCGGAGGGTGAGACCGCCGCGAAGGTATCGCTGCGCATCCCGGAGCCGGGCGAATCGTCAGTGGAGTTGAAGAACGTGATCGGAATCCTCCCCGGATCCGATCCAAAGCTGAAAGACACCTACCTGCTGGTGACGGCTCATTATGACCACATCGGAACCACGGCCCCGGAGAATGGCGACGGCATCTACAACGGAGCCAACGATGACGGCAGCGGAACGGTCTCAGTGATCGAGATTGCCTCGGCCATGGCTTCCATGGAACAGCGCCCGCGCCGGACCATCGTGTTCATGACCGTCTTCGGCGAGGAGCAGGGCCTGTTGGGGGATTACTACTACGCCCGCCATCCCATCTTCCCGCTCGAAAAGACCATCGCTGACATCAATCTCGAACATATGGGCCGGACGGACGACAGCGAGGGTCCGCATGCCAACAGCCTGTGGATGACCGGCTATGACTACTCGAACATCCTCGATGTATTCACCGCCGCCGGCATGCTGACCGGGGTCGAGATCCAAAAGCACGAGGGGAACTCCGACGCCTTCTTCAGCCGCAGCGACAACGCGGCCTATGCCGAATCCGGCATCCCCGCTCACACCTTCTGCGCCGTGTTTCTCTTTCCGGATTACCACGGCCTGGGCGACGAGTGGCAGAAGATCGACTACGACAACATGGCCCGGCTCAACCGCACGGTTCTGGCGGCTGTCTGGACGCTGGCGGAACGCTCTGCGGTTCCCCACTGGAACGATCAGAACGTCAAGACAGACCGCTACCGCGAGGCCAGGCAATCGGAGGGGAACAAAGTCAACCCCTGATCTCGTCCTGAATAGTGCGGCATGTCTGAACTCGCTATAGAGACGAATTCGCTGAAGAAGGTGTACCGCTCCTTTTGGAGCGGGCGCGAGGTGCTTGCCGTGGACGGCGTCACTTTACGGGTGGAGCGCGGGACCACATACGGGCTGCTCGGCCCTAACGGCGCGGGCAAGACCACTTGCGTGAAGATGCTGCTCTCCGCCGTTCATCCGACCGCGGGAACGGCGCGCCTGTTCGGGCGCGATGCCGCCGAACCGGAAGCGCGCCGCTCCATTGGGTACCTGCCTGAGAATCACCGTTTTCCCACCTACCTCACCGGCAACAGCATGCTGGACTTTTACGGCTCGCTCTCCGGCATGGAAGCCCCGGCGCGCAAACGGCGCATCCCGGAACTGCTGGAACTGGTGGGGCTCGACCGGTGGGGCGACGTGCGGTTGGGGAAGTATTCGAAAGGCATGCTTCAGAGAGTGGGCCTCGCGCAGGCGCTCATCCATGAGCCGCAACTGCTCATTCTCGATGAGCCTTCCGACGGCGTCGATCCCGTCGGGCGGAAACAGATTCGCGACATCCTGCATTCCCTCGAAGAACGCGGCGTGACGATCTTCGTCAATTCGCACCTGCTGGCAGAGGTGGAGGCGTTCTGCCGCGATGTCGCCATTCTCCACAAAGGCAAGGTGGTTCTGGAAGGCAAGGTGAAGGAACTCACCGCGGGGAAGGGATACCGCCTTACCGTGCCGGCGGCCCTGCCGGATCATCTGCGCGCGGAGATTACCTCGCAGGCCAGTTCCGCGGCTGCCCGGGATGGCGTGCTCGACCTTCAGTTCAGCGGCCGGAGCGAGGCCAATCGGGCCATCGACCTGCTGCGCGGCCAGCAGTTCGAAATCGAAGCCCTCACGCCCACCACCAGCACCCTCGAAGAGGTCTTCATCCGGAGCATCAATGGCTAACCACACCTACGCCACCACGCATGCCATTGTGCTCGACACCTTCCGCGAGGCCTTTGCCCGCAAGATCTTCTGGGGCCTGTTCGGGCTCTCCACGGCGATGGTTCTGTTCTTCCTCTTCATCATGAAGATCGACATCGTGGAGGGCGCCACGGCCACCATCTCCATGTTCGGCATGCAAAACGGGAGGGAAATCGACGCCGCGCGCCTGGTGAAGCAGGTCCAGGCGGGCATTGCCACCTTCCTTTATACCTGGGGGATGTTTCTCGCGGTGTTTGCCTCGGCGGGGTTGATTCCCAGTGTCCTCGAACCCGGACGCATCGAACTTCTGCTTTCGAAGCCCGTCAGCCGCACCCACCTGCTGCTTGGCCGGTTTCTCGGCAACCTGATGGTGGTTGGCTTCAATATCGTCTATCTGGTTGTTGGCGTCTGGTTCATCCTTGCCTTCAAGACAAACATCTGGAGGCCGGATTTTCTCATCTCCATTGTGTCGACTATTTTTCTTTTCGCCATTCTGCTGTCCGTGGTGGTGCTCATCGGTGTCACGCTGGAAAGCACCGCGCTGGCGGTGATGATCCCGGCCGGGCTGATGGTGATCAGCCCTATCCTGGCGCAGCACAAGATCATGATGCGGCTGCTCAGTTCGGAGTGGTCGCGGCGGTTATGGCGAGGCTTGTATGAACTGCTGCCGAAGGTCTATGACATCGGGAAAATGACGCTCGATTTCGTCATGGACCGCAGCGTGGAGAGTTTCGTGCCGGTGTATAGTTCCGCTGCGTTCGGGGCCGCCGTGCTCGCGCTGGCTGTCTATATTTTTCAGAGGAGGAACTTCTGATGCGCCATTCTTTGCTGACGGCCTCGGGCGTCTTTCTCCTGCTGGCATCGTGCGCGCAGCAGCCGCGGAAGGGGCTGGTGATCGAGACCTCTATCGAACGCTACATTCCGGGAGATACGGTAGTGCTGGCGGGAGCGAGCGTGGAGCGGTTGCTGACCACGCCGCTCTACAAGCGCCTGGTGAGCGAGCAGAAGCTTCCGCAACTTGACGAGTTCGCCAGGAAGACCCGCCTCGATCCGAGAAAGGATATCCAGGAATTACTTGTCGCCTCGAACGGAAAAGACGCCATCATGATCGCGCGCGTGCGGATCACCGATGCGGCTGCGCTCGAGGCGGCGCTCGAGAAAGAGGGCGCCAGGCGCATTCCCTTCGACAAATACACGCTCTTCGGCAGCGGCGACGGTGCGGTTACCTTCGTCAATGACTCCATCGCGCTTGCCGGACGCGCGGATCATCTCAAGACAGTGCTTTCGGGCGGCAAGGAAGACGATGCGAAGAAGCGCGCTGTTCTCGGCGAACTTTCGAAGCTCTCCCCGGAAAGACAGCTCTGGGCTGTAGCCATCGGCGGATTTGCTCCCATGCCGCTGCCCGAAACGGGCAACCTCGCCAATCTCAATCGCGTCTTTCAATCTCTCAAATCGGTCACGATGACGGTGGATCTCTCGAACGGTGTCAGCCTCGCGGCCACCGGCGTCTGCGGCAAGGAGAACGAAGCCAGGCAGTTGAAGGATATGCTCCGCGGCCTCATCGGCTTCGGGCGGCTGAGCACGCCCAGCGACAAGCCGGAGATGCTGCGTTTCTTCGACGGCATTCAGGTGGACCAGGCCGGCGGCGCGGTGAATCTGCACGCGAACGTTCCCATGGACATGGTGGACTATTTCCTCAAACTGACGGAGAAGCCGAAGCCCGCCGCGTAGTGGTTGAACGTCATCGAGGGTTGATCCGCGATGCCGGCTCATGCTCCTCCGCCGGCATCCCGCAGACGCTTGTGCAACCACGACCGTACCAATACCCAGTCCCGATTGGCGGTGGCCACCGAAACCTCCAGCACAGCCGCCGTCTCCTCGATGGAAAGCCCGGCGAAGAACCGCAATTCGATCAACCGCGCGCGTGCCGGGTCCATCGCCTCGAATTCCTCGAGCGCCCGGTCCAAATCAAGCAGGTCGATGTCCGCATCCACTACCACCGGAAGCGCTCTCTCCAATTCGTCCGGTTCCACGCCGCCGCCGCGTTTGAGGGACCTGCGCCGGCGCGCTTCCTCGACCAGCACCCGGCGCATCACCTGCGCCGCCGCTCCGAAGAAGTGCGCCCGTCCAGCCCATTGCGTCCGGTTTAGTCCCACCAGCCGCAGAAACGTTTCGTGCACCAGAGCCGTCGGCTGCAGTGTCAAAGCCCCCGATTCGCGGGAAAGATGGCGGCGGGCGAGAACACGTAACTCCTCGTACACCGCGGCGATCAATTCCTCGAACGAACGCTTGTCTCCCTCGCTCCACTTGCGCAGCAAACCGGTGATGTCCGGCATGCTGCCGATTGTCTCATCCCGCGCCGCTCATCTGCACTTCGCCAGTTGCAGGCCGGCCTCTTCCACCATCTCGGCCACCGTCCCATCCAGCTTCAGGTGCGCCGGCAGCGCCATCAGCGCCGACCGCCCTTCCGCGGCGGCTCTGCAGCCGTCCCCCCCGGAGGCGTTCCGCGCGGCGCCCATCACCACCTTGGCTTTCGCGATCTCCATTTCGTAGAGAACATTTCCGCCCCCCGCCATCAGCTTCTTCCAGATCTCCAAAGCCCTGCCCGCGTGCTCCAAAGCCTGCTTTGGATCGCGCTTCCGGAGGGCGTGTGAGAGACTGAACAGGCTGAACGCATACCGGTCTTGAAACCTCGCGTCCCGCGGGTTGCGCGCCGCCAAGGCCGCGCGGATCCGGACGCTCTCGATCAGATGCGGAATTGCTTCGCCGCCGCGGCCCATCTTATAGAGCGCCGTCGCCACCTCGTTGTGGTCGATGGCCACATCCAATTCGGTTCGCTGATCCGCCGGATTCGACCGCAACAGCTCCGCGTCCATCGCCAGCGCCTGCTCAGCTTCGGCGAGGGCTTTTCCCGGCTGCCCCGCCCGCGCCCAATACCCGCTCAGATTCTTCCTCACCAGGGCGACGTTTCGCAGCGTGTTCGGCCGTTGAGTCTCCTGGTGCAGCGCCAGGTACAATTCGAGCGCCTTGTTCCAATGATCAAGTTCATCCGGCAGCCCGATCCGCGCTGTCGCGGTGTAGAAATACGATGAAGCCAGAAACTCCCGCGACGGCCGGTCCCTTGGGTTCAACACCCGCGCTCTCCGCGCCAACTCGGACGCCTTCACCTGATGCTGGTGACGCTCCTGCTTCGTCATTTGTTTTGACTGGGAGAGCCCCAGGTTGGTATGCAGCCTCAAACCGGCGATTACCGCCTTCGCATTAGCCGGATCGCGCTCGAGCAGCCGATCCACCAAATCGAGTCCCTTGCGAAACGTCCGGTCGGCGCCATCCGCATCGCCTAAACTCGATTCCGAAAACGATCCCTGCAACTCCCCTAACTTCGCATACGTCTCGACAATCTCCAGCAGCAGGTCGGGGCGGTCTCCGGCGTCCGCCGCCAGTTCCTCCAGGTACTTCAGCGCTTCTTCCACCAGCGACTTGCGCACTTCCACGGTTGCCGGAATCGCTCGAAGCTTCTCCTGCAGGTCCACCACCAGGGTCCGGATCAACCGCCGCGAATGATTGAAGCGCCGCTCCGCCAATTGACGCTGATGCCCGGTCCGCTTCGCCTGCCACAGTACAGCCGTCACGCCCGCCACCGCCGTCAACAACAAAGCCGCCGCCGCCGCCACCGGCCAGCGATGCCGCGCGACGAACCGGCCCGCCAGATAGGGTGCCGTCATTTTTCGCGCCGACACCGGCCGGTGCTCCAGCCAGGCCTGCAAGTCCCCGATCATCTGCTGGACCGAAGCGTACCGCCGCTGCACCGGCTTCGCGATCGCCTTCATCACGATCGCTTCGAGGTCCCGGTCCAACTCCGGCGTGATCGAGGACGGCGGCGCCGGTTCGCGCTCGCAGATGATGCGTAAGGCTTCCTCGAGGCTGCATTCGCCGCACGGTTGGGGGTTGACGCCGGTTAGCAACTGATACAGCAGCAACCCGAGCGAGTAGACGTCGGCGGCAGTCGTCACCGGCTCACCCCGCACCAGTTCCGGGCTCGCGCAATCGAGCGAGACCGCCCGCGCGTTCGTGTCCGATTTCCCGGGCTCGAGGTCCGGCTGCAGGATCTTCGCGACGCCGAAATCGAGTACTTTCGCAATCCCGCCGGCGGTCACAAGAATGTTCGACGGTTTCAAGTCGCGGTGAATCACCAGGTTCTGGTGCGCGTAGTGAATCGCATCGGACACCTGAAGGAACAGCTTCACGATGATCCTTGCGGGCAGCGACCGCGCGCGGCAGTATTCCGTGATCCGCTCCCCGCGCAACAGTTCCATCACGAAATAGCGCTTACCCCGCTCGATCCCGCCATCGAGGAACCGTACGATGTTCGGATGCTGCAGCCGCGCCAGAATCTGGCGCTCGGTGCGAAACCGCTCCTCCGCAGCTATGTCAAACGCACGGCCTCCGATGATCTTCAGAGCTGCTTCCTGTGAAAACTCCCCATCCCACCGCGCCACGCGGAATACCGCTCCCATGCCGCCTTGTCCGATGAGTTCCAACGTCTGATACGGGCCGAACGTCTGTCCGGATCCGGCCGGCGGAGGCTGCGGTTCGAGCGCGGCCGACGGCTCAGAGGACGCCAGCAGCGCATGTACTTCCTCCCGGACCGCCGGGTCAAGGGCATCCAGAAACACCCTCTGTTCGCCGGCGGGCAAGTCCAGCGCGACTTGGAACGCCGAACTCACTAGCTTCCAGGTGCTGCTATCCATAATTTGCCGCGTAACAATCTATCATGGCGCAGCCGCCCGCGAATCCATATCAAGAAAAATGATACGGTTTCTTCCGTTCTCACGCCTCGATTTCATGAGCGGACGAAACCGCGCGGAGGTTTGGGCGATGCAGACTATTTTGTTACTCACGGCGCTGCTGGCGGCGCAAACGGCAGTCGGCCAGAATTGGGTTCCGGGAACCGGCGCCGTGCCGCCGCTCGCCGTCCAGGCAGGATACGATCTCGGCAACGTTCCGCTCTACATCTGCCGGACCGTCGACCAGCAAGGCACGACCTTCGCGGGCAAGTTTTCTTCCAACTTCGGCTGCGTGTATTACCGCGGCGCTGCCGTAGCCCCATCGTCCTACCAGGTACTGGCCGACTATTCCATCGACTGGCGTTCCGCCGCGAATGGGACGGTGCCCCCCGGCTCATACCATGCGGGCGGTGGCGTCTACATCTGCCGCGCCTTCGTGGAAAACAGTCTTCAGGTCGGCCAGGTAGTGAGCGGTTCCCCAGGCTGTGAGATCGAGTTCGGCCAGACCGGCGGATACTTTGCCACCTACGAGGTGATGTACAGCCCCTGGATTCAGGCAATGAACGGCAGCATCCCGAGCGGCGCGTTTCAAGGCGGCACGGACACCGATGGACAGGCGCTGTACGTCTGCCGCGGCGCGGTCAATGGCGTGCAACATCTCGGCAAGATCAAGTCCGGCTACTCCGCCTGCCGCGCCGGAGCCGGCAATACGCCGCTCTCATTCAACTTCTATGAGGTGCTGACGAACTTCGCCGGTACCTGGCAGACTTACACCAACACCGTTCCCCCCGGCGAGGCGTACTTCGCCGGCAGTTCCGGCGGCGTTGCCAAGTACGTGTGCCGGTTCAATGTGCAAGGTACGTACGGATTGACCCCCGGACAAACCGGCGGCACGGACTCCGCCAACGAATGCAACATCGAGTTCGGCAACGGAGTGAAGGACAGCGGCACGTTCCAGGCGCTCCGCCGTCAGGAGAATCCGGGCGTCTGTAATTACACCGCCTCGCCCCTCTCCATCGTTGCCCCCGGGGGCGGGACCTCTGTCACCATCACCATGACCGGAGGTTGCGGCTGGGTCAACTTCCCCTCGGCTTCCTGGCTCAGACCCGATAAACGCGCGGGAACCGCCGGCTCGTTCCTACTCGCCATCGATCCCAATCCCAACCCATCCGCGCGAGCCGGCACGGTCGTGGTGGGCGGGATCACCGTCAACATCAGCCAGGCCGGCGCTTGCAGCTATACCATCGCCCCGAACCCTGTCACCAGCCCAGCCTCCGGCGGGACGAAATCCATCAGCGTCACCACTGCGGCAGGATGCCCATGGAGCGCCCTCACCGCGACCTCCTGGCTCCACCTGACGAACTCGTCCGGCACAGGCGGCGGGAGCGTCATCGTCCGCATCGACGCCAACCCCGGCTCCCAACCTCGCAACGGATCCATCATCATCGCGGGCCAAACCGTCACCGTCACACAGGACGGCATGATCCCATGCTGGTTCACACCCGGCTCGGTCAGCAACATCGACCGGAACGGCGGTTCGTTCGTCTTCACTCCTTCCGGCTCCGGCTGCTCGACCACGGCCACCGGACCTGCCTGGGTCACCATCACATTCGGACCCGGCGGCCAGTTTACCGCGGTTGTCCAGCCCAATCCCGCCTACGTCCCCCGAAGCGGGCAGATCACCACCGGCAGCGGCGAACCCATCGCGCTGTCCCAACTCGGCCAGTACTGCACCTTCGCGAATGCTCCGGCCACTGTCGCGGTTCCCCGAAGCGGCGGCTCCGTGGCGATCCCAGTCAGCCTCCCCAGCGGTACTTGCGCATGGAGCGCGAGCACCTCGGACTCGTTCCTGCACATCGCCACCTCGAGCGGCCAAGGCAGCGGCTACGTCCTGCTGACCGTCGACCCCTATCAGGGAACTTCCCGCCAGGGCTTCGTTGCTCTCAGCGCCTATCAGGCATCGGCAAGCGCCGTCATTACTCAGTCCGATGCCCTCTGCAACTTCTCCGCCAGCACGCCCGCTCCGGTTCCGGCGGCGGGAGGCGCCGCCGCGGTCACCATCTCGGGAGGCGTAGGCTGCCAAGCCAATTTCCTTTACCCGGAACCTTGGATCATCAGCCCCGGTGTCGTGAATGGACCCGGCGTCTACTCCATCTCCGTCCTCGCCAACCCGACGTTTGCCTCCCGGTCGCAAACCGTGAAACTGGGGCCAGCCTCGATCACTCTCACGCAGCAGGGGCAGCCCTGTACCGTCTCCGTGAGCAACCCTCCAGCCGTTCCGAGCGGCGGCGGCGCATTCTCCATCAACGTCTCGGTGGCTTCCCCATCCTGCCAGTGGACCGCGGCGGAAACCTCCGGCTTCGCACAACTCAACGCGCCCGCTTCGGGAACCGGTAACGGACAACTGACCGGCTCGCTGACGGCGAACCCCTCGAATTCCGCGCGCGCCGCCACCATCTCCCTTACCAGTTACCTCGCCTCCGCCAATGCCACGGTCAATCAGAACGGAACCACCTGCGAGTACACGATCGCGCCGTTGAGCATTCAGGCCGGCGCGCAGGGCGGAACACAAACCATCAACATCACCGCCCCCGGCGGATGTGCCTGGAACGCCATTGCTTCCGACACTGCCTGGATCTCGTTCCCATCGGCAGGCAGCGGCTCCGGGCCGGGCAGTTTCCCCGTGCTGATTGCCGCAAACCAGAGCGGCGCCACGCGGACAGGGTCCATCAGTGCCGGCGGGCAGTCCGTCTCCATTACGCAATCCGCCGCTGCCTGTGTCTATACCCTCGGTGAATCCGGTATCAGCATCCCCGCCGCCGGACGTTCCGGTGCCGTAACCGTCACCACCGCCTCAGGATGCTCCTGGTCCGTTAACTCGCCGGACAGTTGGGTCGTGATCAACTCGCCGCTGAGCAACAGCGGGCCGGGCGTGGCGGCGTTCACTGTACTCGCCAACACCGCTTTCAGCCGGCGAATCTCCAACCTGACCATCGCCGGCAGGAGCTACGAAATCGTTCAAGCCGGTACGTCGGGAAGCGGCGGCCCGGGTCTGACCTTCGTGCCGCTCACTCCCTGCCGGATTCTCGAAACGCGCGAGATCTACAACTTTGAAGGCCGCACCGGTCCGTTCGGACCACCGTATCTCAATGCGGGCGAAACCAGAACCTTGCCCATGACCTCGTCGAACGTGTGCTCGATCCCCGGCATCGCCAAAGCCTACGTCATCAACGTTACCCTCGTTCCCCGCGGCGCGGTGGATTTCCTTACCGTGTGGCCCGCCGGCGAACCCCGGCCGAACGTTTGGAGCATCCGCTCGCCGGACGGCAACATTGTGGCCAATTCCGCAATCGTGAAGGCAGGTACAGGCGGTGGCATCAGCGTTTACGCATCGGACAAAACGGATGCCATTATCGACATTGCCGGCTACTACACGGACAATGACACAATCTCCAATCTTGTGTACTACCCGCTCAACCCATGCCGCATTCTGGACACGCGCATCGATTACCGCAGCCCGGAGGGGCCATTCGGGCCCCCTTCTCTGGCCGCCCGGCAAGCTCGCCGGTTCCGCGTGCCTGCCACCCCCTATTGCCAGATACCCTCCGGGGCGGCCGCGTATTCCATGACGATTACCGCTGTTCCGCAAGGGCCGCTGCAGTTCATCACGGTATGGCCCGGAGGCGGTCTTCAGCCCAACGTGTCGAGCATCAATTCTCCCGCCGGGCGCGTACTGGCCAACAGCGTCATCATTCCGGCGGGCAGCGAAGGCAGTATCGACGTGTATGCTCACAACGCCACCGACTTTCTCGCCGACATCAGCGGGTATTATGCCCCCGACGACGGCGTCAACGGCCAGTTCTACTTTCCTGTCACGCAGTGCCGCGCCAGTGATTCCACTGTCAACGGCGGAATTTATGGGGACGATACGGCGCGCACCATCGCCATACCGGACGCGGCGGGATGTTCGGGAATCCCCATCAGCGCCAGAGGTTATGCCATCAATGTGACGGCGCTACCGGGCGGATCGCCGATGCCCTTCCTCTCCGCGTATCCAACAGGACAACCGCGGCCTAACGCTTCCGTGCTGAATGCGTTCCAGGGGCAGATCGTATCGAACTCCGCAATAGTTCCCTCCGGGTCCAACGGCTCCATTGACATCTATGCCTATCGGCGTACCCACGTGGTCGTGGAGGTCAGCGGGTATTTCGGCCGCTGATTGCGGAGTCCGCCATGATGTGATGTTTTCCGGATTCCAGATAGCCTCTCCCAGCGCCCGTCCGTGGGTGCGTACAATAAGCGATGATGAATCGCCGCCAGTTTCTTGCCACTTCGGCGGCCGCGCTTGCTCCCCTCGATGCGGCCATTGCCGGGAACATCATCGACACGCACACGCACTTCTATGACCCTTCGCGCCCGCAAGGTGTTCCCTGGCCGGCCAAGGGTGATCCGGTGCTTTACCGGACGGTGCTGCCCGGGGAATTCCGGCGGCTGACGAAGCCGTACGGGATCAAGGGAACCATTGAAGTGGAAGCGAGCCCGCTGATCGAGGACAACCAGTGGGTGCTGGACCTGGCGGCGAAGGACAAGATCCTGGTAGGCACGGTAGGCCATTTGCAGCCGGGGAAGCCGGACTTTCCAAAGCATTTGGAGCGGTTCCACAAGAACCGGCTTTTTCTGGGTATCCGGTTGGGGCATCTGTGGGGACCCAGCGGCCGGGAAGACTTGCCGGAGCGGGAGTTTGTGGCGCATGTGAAGATGCTGTCGGATGCGGGGCTTGAAGTGGACATGATCGGCGGACCACACCTGATGACAGATGTCGTGCGGCTGAGCGACGCCGTTCCGGACCTGCGGATCGTGATCAACCACCTGCCGGCCGATCGCCCGAAGGAGTCCGCGGACAAGGCGGCGTTTGAGACCGCATTGCAGGAGATTGCGCACCGGCCGCTGATTTACGCGAAGGTATCCGGAGTGTTGCGAAAGGTGGACGGCCGGGTTCCGGCGGATGTGGCCTACTACAAGCCGGCGCTCGACGAGTTGTGGGAGATCTTTGGCGCGGACCGTGTCGTCTATGGCAGCAACTGGCCGGTGAGCGACAAGCTTGCTCCCTACGGAGCGGCCTTTCAGGTGGTGCGGGAATACTTCACGGCAAAAGGGCAGGACGCGGCGGAGAAGTACTTTTGGAAGAATTCGCAGAAAGCGTATCGATGGGTGGCGAGATAATGGCACGTTTATTCCTGTTGTGGATGCTGGCTGCCGCGGCGATGCCCGGGCAGCAGGGAGCGCGGCAGCGGTTCGAGGCACAGTGCGCGATGTGTCACGGGGCGGACGGCGCAGGAGGCGAACGCGGACCGTCATTGTTCCGGTCGGGCCTCAACCAGGCGGGGCTGCGGGACATCATTCAAAATGGGAAGCCCGCCGCGGGAATGCCGGCCTTCCATCTGCCGGAGCAGGCAATGAACGAATTGCTTGCCTACATCCGCACGCTCCGTCCGGCGCGCAGCATGGCAGCGGAGCGCCCGCATCCGCCGCTGAAGCCGCTGCCGTTTTCCTCGCTGGCCAGTCCGAAGAAAGGGGATTGGCCGACCTACCACGGGGTATTGACAGGGAACCGGAACAGCATGCTGGACCAGATCAACCGGGACAACGTGAGGAGCCTGGCGATGCGGTGGATATACACAGTACCCGGGGCACAGCGGTTGGAAGTGACTCCGGTGGTGGTGGACGGGGTAATGTATGTCACCAACGTCAATGCGGCGTACGCCATTGACGCAACCAACGGACAGCCGTTGTGGCATTACCAGCGCCCGCGGACCGCGGGGTTGGTGGGGGATGCCGCGGGAGGCATCAACCGCGGAGTGGCGGTGTTGGGCGACAGCGTATTTCTGGTGACGGACCATGCCCATTTGCTTTGCCTGGACCGGCGGACGGGGAAACTGCGATGGGACACCGAGATGGCGGACTACCGCCAGCATTACGGATCGACTTCAGCTCCGCTGGTGGTGGGAGACCTGGTGGTTGCCGGCGTGTCCGGAGGGGATGAAGGGATCAGGGGATTCGTGGCGGCGTTCCATGCCGATACGGGGAAGGAGGCATGGCGGTTCTGGAGCATGCCGAAGCCCGGCGAACCGCTGTCGGAGACGTGGGTGGGGCGGGCAATCGAGCATGGCTGTACCGCCACGTGGCTCACGGGCACCTATGACACGTCCACGGGGCTCCTGTACTGGACGACCGGCAACCCGTGCCCGGACTATAACGGTGATGAGCGCAAGGGGGACAACCTCTACTCGGATTCCGTTCTGGCGCTGGATGGGAAGAGCGGGAAGTTGAAATGGTATTTCCAGTACACGCCGCATGACCTTCATGATTGGGACGCGCAACAGACTGCGATGCTGGTGGACGCAAACTTCGGAGGACAGCCGCGGAAGTTGCTGTTACAGGCGAACCGCAACGGATTCTTCTATGTCCTGGACCGGATATCGGGCAAGTTTCTCATGGCCAAACCGTTTGTTCACAAGCTGACTTGGGCGTCCGGTATCGGACCTGACGGGCGCCCGCGGGTGTTGCCGGGAAGCGAACCGACAGCCGAGGGCGTCCAGGTATGCCCGGCGGTGGAGGGCGCGACGAACTGGATGTCGACGGCTTATCATCCCGGGACGGGTCTTTTTTATGTGATGGCACTGGAGCGGTGCAGCATATACTCGAAATCGCCGGAGTGGTGGAAGCAGGGAGAATCCTTTTACGGGGGAGCAACCAGGCGGGTGCCCGATGAGAAGCCGCAGAAGTTCCTTCGCGCGATTGACATTCAGACGGGTACAGTCAAGTGGGAACTGCCTCAGGACGGGTCTGGAGTGACCTGGGGCGGAGCGCTAAGCACGGCGGGGGGGCTCGTATTTTTCGCCAGTGATGACACGGGTTTTTCGGCGGCGGATGCCGGCAACGGGAAGTTGTTGTGGCATTTTGCGGCGAACCAGTACTGGCGCGCTTCGCCCATGACCTATAGCGTGGCGGGGAGGCAATATGTCGCCGTCGCCGGCGGGCCGAATATCCTGGTCTTCGCCTTGCCCGACGCCCGCTGAGCGTCGCAGGGTGGGAAATGGTGAATGGGAAATGGTTGTCCCCCGCCCTTAGCGTATGTTTTACTGGGGGAGTCCAGAGGATGCACAGGTAGCGGAATGAGTTCGACAGTAAAGATGGCGCCGGAGGAAGACTCGCGTGCTGCTACGCTGCCTTTTGGTGTGCCGGCGATTGTTTGGTTCGGAACCCTGCTGATCCTCTGTTACGCTCCCATCCTGCACCTGCTGGTGAGTCAATGGGCGAACGATGAGGACATGGGGCATGGCTTCTTCGTGCCCGTAATAGCCGGCTACATTGCCTGGACGAAGCGAGCGGAATTGGCCGCGGCTCCGCTGAAGAGCAACAAATGGGGCTTGTTGTTACTGGCGCTCGGAGCGGTTCAGGAAATTGCAGGCTGGCTGGGCGTGGAATTATTCGTATCGAGGACAGCATTTCTGATGTCGATCTTCGGTAGCGTCTTATACCTGGGAGGAACGGCCGCCATCCGGGTCATGGCATTTCCGCTCTTTTTGTTGTGTTTCATGGTGCCGATTCCCGCGATTGTGTACAACGAGATTACTTTCCCGCTGCAGATATTGGCGAGCCGTGTGGCGGAGTTCGCTCTTTCGAGTTTCGGCATTCCCGTATTGAGAGACGGGAATGTACTGGAGCTGCCGAGCCAGCGGCTTTCCGTAGTGGAAGCCTGCAGCGGCATCCGTTCCCTGCTGTCGCTCTCGTTCCTGTCCCTGGTTTACGGTTACTTTTTCGATAGAAAGCACTGGATCAAGTGGGTTCTGCTGGTAGCGACTGTTCCCATCGCAATCGCGGCAAATGCAAGCCGGGTGACGCTGACCGGACTGTTGAGTGAAATCAATCCGGAATACGCGCAGGGTGTGTATCATAGCTTCTCCGGGTGGGTGGTGTTTGTGGTGGCGCTTGCCATTCTGACGTTCGTGCACCAGGTCATCAACCGGATTCATGGACGGATGTTTCGCGGGAAGGGGGAATAGGCAGTGCTGCGATTTCTTTCGTCGCCACCGGCGCGTATTCTCACGGTCGTGCTGCTCTTACAGGCCGCGGCCTTTTATGGGATGTCGCGGCCCGAGGAAGCAAAGCCGGTGAATCCCCTTCTACTTTTCCCAAGCAAATCGCCGGATGGCGAATGGTTCAGGAAGGCGTGATCGATAAGGAGACAATGGAAGTCCTTCGGGCTGATGACGTAGTGACGCGGTGGTACACGGACACAGACGGCAAGAACATCGCGAGCCTGTTCATTGCGTATTTCCACACTCAGCGAACCGGAAAGACGCCGCACTCCCCGAAGAACTGCCTGCCCGGAGCCGGTTGGGCGCCTGTAGTCAACGACCGGATTCTCATTCCGGTGAAGGGGCAGGCGGAGCCTGTGGAGGCTAACCGGTTCGTTGTGGCAAGAGGGACCGACCGGTCGCTGGTGATCTACTGGTATCAAACCTCACGGCGGACCGTGGCAAGCGAATACAAGGCCAAAGTGTATACTGTGTTCGATTCCATTCGATATCACCGGTCCGATACTGCAATCGTCAAGATAACCATTCCCCTGCCGCAAGGCGCCAGCGACGAAGCGGCGACGGAAGTAGCCAAGCAGTTCGCGAGCGCGTTTTTCGAAAAACTGACTCCATTTTTCCCCGCCTGACCCCGCGGCAGAACAAGACAGAGAGGACGCGCGCACTTGCCGGCTTGTGGGCGCCGCCTTGCGCGGGATGGGATACACTACCGGAGATGCGAGTCGCGCTTCGTCTCTTCCTGTTTGCGGCTGCTGCAATATGGGCCCAACCGCCGCGCGTTTTTTACTTTCCCAAACCCGTCGCGCCTACGCCTTACCTGGCTCCGATGAAGCCGTTGACGCGGCTTGCGGACTTAAAGGCGAAGCACTATGGAAACAGCAACTGGAGCGAGTTGGTGATTGACGACGGCAATAGCCGGGCTTACGTCATTTCCGCCGCGCCGGGGTCGAAAGTGGCGCGGCATCTGTTTCCGGACTCGCCGGCGTGGTGGGTGGTGCAGGAAGGGCGGATCCGGTTCGAGATCGAAACACCGCAGGGGTGGCAGAAGTTCGAGGCGCGGAAGGGCTCATATGTGTTCGCTCCCGAACGGCACTTGCATTCTCTTGAAGTAGTGGGGAATAAGCCGGCGATCCGTTTCGAGGTGACGCTGGCCGCGGCGACTCCGGTGTTCGATGCGCCGCCGGCGAATGTCGGGAATGGGGTGATCGAGTACATCCCGGTGACGCTTTCGACGGGACCGAATCCTGATGATGTCCCGAACAAGAGCGGCAAGGGAGACCGGATTCACGTGAATATCGAGGACCTGGAGGCGGCTCACCGCGGGCAGAGCGCCTGGAGCGAGCCGGCGCAGCGCAAGAACCGGGTGCGGGGTAATTTCATCTACGGGCATGCGCGGGACAACCCGAAGCGCGGACCGGGGTACAGGGGTCACATGCACGCGGATTTCGCGGAGTTCTGGATTGTACTGCGGGGTCAGTTGCAGTGGATCATGGAAGGGATCGATCATCCGCTGCTCGCCAGTGAGGGCGACATTGTGTACGCGCCGCCGAAGAGGTTTCACATTCCGGAGTTTTATGGGGACGGTCCGGCGTGCCGGCTGACCTCGAGCACCTATCCGTCGGCGAATCATATTTTCGACGCGGCTACGGACCGGAAGCAGTGAAGGGTTCTCTTACGTCCCAGGCGCCGGCCATTCGCCTCATGATTTCCACCGGGGAGAGAACGAGGTTCGACAGGAAGTCGCGGTGAGTGCGGCGGCGCCGGTAGAGTGGCTGTCGGGGCGGTTCGCGAAGATAGCGCTCGGCGAGGGCCGGATCGAAGTCATACAACAAAGTGCCGTGGTGCAGAATAGCGAACGCGGTGCGGCGTTGGGCGCATCCGGAGATCTTGCGGCCGTGGATGGCGAGATCGGAAGGAGATTGGTATTCGGCTCCAATGGCGGAGGCGATGCGGCGAAGGATGTCTTCGAGGCTGCGGCGGACGTTTCGCCAGGCGGGACGGCGGCCGATGGAGAAGACCATCGAGTAATTGAGGCAACCGGGGGCAAGAACGACGGCTCCGCCGCCGGAGTTGCGGCGGAGGATGGGGACGCCGGCGGCAGTGCAGGCTTCGATGTTCACCCATTCGGATGGAGAACAGGAGCGGCCGAGGACCACGGCGGGTTCGCTCGATTCCCAGAAGCTCAGGACCTCTTCCGCGCCGGCGAGCAACGCATCTTCGAGTGCGAGATGCTCCTGGACACTACCGGCAGGCGGATGGATCAGACGCATACCTCGTGAGATAATAGCAGCGCCTGAATGAGCCTGTCCGGAAGTCATTCCACCTATCTCGATTGCGCGGCCACCACTCCGTTGGAACCGCGCGTGCGCGAGGTGTTGTTGCGGCATTTCGAGGAAACCGGCAATGCCGGGAGCCGGACGCACGGTTTCGGCAAGCAGGCGCGGCGGGTGGTGGAAGCGGCGAGACAGCAGGTGGCGGCGGTGGCGGCGGCGGCGCGCAGCGAGGTGATCTTCACAAGCGGCGCCACGGAGAGCAACAACCTGGCGATTCTCGGGCTGGCGGCGTACGGCCGGGACAGGGGGAAACGGCATATCGTGACGACGGCGATCGAGCACGCGGCGGTGCTGGGTCCCATGGAGCGGATGGAGCAACTGGGCTTTGCGGTGACGCGTGTTTGTCCGGAGGGGACGGGGCGTGTCGCGTGCGAGGCGGTGCTGGCAGCGGTTCGCCCGGAGACGATGCTGGTGAGTGTGATGCACGTCAATAACGAGACGGGCGTGATTCAGCCGGTGGAGGAGATCGCGGATGGGCTGGCCGGACACGAGGCGTTTTTCCATATGGATGCGGCGCAAGGTTTCGGGAAGGACATCGCCCGGCTGCGGCATCCGCGCATCGATCTCATCAGCGCAAGCGCGCACAAGATCCATGGGCCGCAGGGGGTAGGGGCTTTGATCGCGCGGCGCCGGAAGCGGGAGCGTATTCCGCTGAGCGCGGTGATGCATGGCGGCGGGCAGGAGATGGGATTGCGTCCGGGGACGCTGCCGGTGGCGTTGATTGCGGCGTTCGGGTTGGCTGCGGAACTGGCTTTCGAGGAGTGGGAGCAGCGGGCGGAGCATTGCCGCAAGTTTCGGGAGCGATTGCTCGAGGCGCTGGCTCCATTGAAGCCTGTGCTCAATGGGGACGTTGCGCAGGCAGTGCCGAACATGATCAACCTTTCGTTTCCCGGGCGCGATGCGGAAGCGGTGATGGAGGCATGGGATGGAATTGCGGCCGTGTCCAATGGAGCGGCGTGCTCCTCTCAGTCTTACGCGTGCAGCCATGTATTGAGCGCGATGGGGTTGGAGGAGGAACGCAAGGCGGGGGCGCTGCGGCTGTCGTGGAGCCATCTGACTCCGGAGCCGGATTACGTGCGCATGGTGGAGGCGGTTCGGGCGATGGAATGGATTCCCGCACGATGAGCCATGAAGGGCTGGTGGCGTATAAACGATCGCGGTTTGGGACGCGATTGCCGGAGGGGCGGCGGTATACAGGGTCGCATTTCTGGCTGCTCGAGGAAGAGGCAGGGGTGTGGCGGATCGGGTTTACGAAGTTCGCTTTGCGGATGCTCGGGGATATGGTGGAGTATGAGTTCTCCGTGCAAGCGGGGGCGGCAGTGGAAGTGGGGCAAGCGATTGGCTGGGTCGAGGGTTTCAAGGCGGTGAGCGATTTGTACAGCGTGGCGCGGGGACAGTTTCTGGGACCGAACCCGGCGCTGGCGGCGGACATTACGCTGGCGGACAACGATCCTTACGAAAAGGGGTGGCTCTACAGGGTGAGGGGCGTACCCGATCCGAAGGCAACAGACGTCCACGGCTACATTGCGCTGCTTGATGATACCATCGACAAAATGATGCGTCACTCGAAAGCTCGCACAGGGCCCGCCGGCCTTCCGGCGTCGGAAGAAACTCGCGTGTCCACCGGCCGGCGAGGCTCCGTTGTGCGAGCGAGTTCCTTAGAAGAGGACTCCGATGTCTGAAGCACGTTACATCATGATCGGCGGATTTCTGGGCGCTGGGAAGACGACGGCGATGCTGCGTCTGGCGCATCATTTGGTGAGGGAAGGCCGCACAGTGGGCCTCATTACGAACGACCAGAGCAGCGGACTGGTGGATACGGCGCTGGCGCGTGCGAACGGCCTGCCGGTGGCGGAGATCACCGGCGGATGCTTCTGCTGCCGGTTCCAGAGTCTGATGGATGCGGCAACGCAACTGGCAAAGGAAAGCGCGCCGGATGTATTTCTGGCGGAACCGGTGGGAAGTTGCACGGACTTGCGGGCTTCGGTGGCGTATCCGCTGCGGCGGCTATATGGGGAACAGTTTTCGGTGGCCCCGCTGAGTGTGCTGGTGGATCCGGTGCGAAGCCTGCGGGTTCTGGGATTGGAGCCGGGCAAGGCGTTTGCCCCGAAAGTGGTGTACGTCTACAGGAAGCAGTTGGAGGAAGCGGACATCATCGTCATCAACAAATGCGACCTTGTGGACGAGGCGCGCCGGGCGAAATTGCAGGAAGCGCTGGGGCGGGAGTTTCCGCGAGCCAAAATATTCACGATTTCCGCGCTGCAAGCGAAGGGGATGGAGGGGTGGTTCGGAGAGATCCTGGACGGGGACCTGGCCACGTTCACGGCTCCGGAACTGGACTATGTCACGTACGCGGAAGGTGAAGCGATGCTCGGCTGGTGCAACGCGACGGTGAAAGTGGAAGGGGAGCGGAGCGTGGATGGGAATGCGCTCTTGCGGGAGTTGACCGTCGAGATGCAAAGAACGCTGAGCAGGCAGGGCATCGAGGTCGCGCACTTCAAGATGACGCTGGCGCCGGAGGAAGACGGGGGCGACATCGGGGTGATCAACCTGGTGAGGGGAGACGCTGAACCATTTATGGCGCACACGCTCGGGGCGGAGTTGCAGAGTGGAGAACTGATCCTGAATCTGCGGGCGGAAGGGGATCCGGAGGCGCTGTACGGGGCGTTAACGGACGCGCTGCTCCGGATTGCCACGGAAGGTCATAAACTGGAGGTGACGTTCGAACACGCCGAGCGATTCCGTCCGCCGAAGCCGGTGCCGACGTATCGCATGGCAGAGGTCTAGGTGGCTCGGAACCGAGAGAGCGGGCTCATGCAGATTGTGTACTGTCATTGCGCGTACGCCCGGGTGATCGCACCGGAGGTCAAGAACGAGGTTCTGGAGCGGCTGGCGTGTTCCGGGGTGGAGTGGGAGAGCGTACCGGACCTGTGCGAAATGTCGGCACGGAAGGATGCGCGCCTGGCGGCGCTGGCCTCGCGAGGCGGGATCCGGATTGCGGCGTGTTATCCGCGGGCGGTGCGGTCGCTGTTTGAAGCGGCGGAGGCTCCGCTCGAGGAGGGGGCGCGGATTTTGAACATGCGCACCGAGCCTGCGGATCGGATAGTGGCAGAGCTGACGGAGGCGGCGACGTGACCCGGCTCGAAGCACCGATTGTCCGCGTGGTCCTGTACGAAGGCCCTGGCAGCAAGATATTGACGAACGAAAGCCGGGTTGCGGCGGTTCGGGCTTTGCTCGATCGCGGGTATGCGGTTTCCTCGATACGGACGTCCGAGCCGGCGGCAGTAGCTCCGAACAGCATTCTGCTGGTGCTGGGGGATTTCGAACAGGAACCGGAAGTGGATCATCCCGGGGTTCGCTTTCAGCGGCTGAACGGGGCGCCCGAGGAAGCCGCGAAGTATGCGGATGCGGTGCGCGAGGAGTTCGCATTGGAACGGCCCGGAACGTGGAAGCCGTGGTTTCCGGTGATCGACTATAAGCGCTGCACGAACTGCATGCAGTGCCTCAATTTTTGCCTGTTCGATGTGTACGGCGTGAAGAACGGGAAGATAGACGTCCGGAATCGCGACAATTGCAAGACGGATTGCCCGGCATGTTCGCGAGTGTGCCCGGAAGTGGCGATCATGTTTCCGAAATACCGGCACGGTCCCATCAACGGGGACGAGGTGAGCAGCGACGACGTGCGGCGGGAAGCGATGAAGGTGGACATTTCAGCGCTGCTCGGAGGGGACATTTACGCCCTGCTGCGCGATCGGAGCGAGAAGGCCAGGTCGAGGTTCAGCAAGGAGCGGGATAGCGAACGGGCGATGAAGGAACGGTTGAACTGTCTGCAAAAAGCGGGGCAGGCGTTGGGAGTTCCGGCGGATGTATTTGTATCTGCGCTGGAAGCGGTGATCACCAACGGAGAACCGAAACAACCATGATGCTCAACTTCGCCCGGCGGATGTTGACCGAGACGGAGCCGAGATTGCTGGCCAGGTTCGCATACAACTTCGGCTACAAGGGCGTCCGTTCGGTGGAACTCTACAAACGGCGGCTGAAGCGCGGCGACTATTTTCCGCCGTTCCTGTTCATTTCCGTGATTTCGAGCTGCCAACTGCGCTGCCAGGGTTGCTGGGTGGATGTGGACAAGCCGAGCCACAAGATTTCGCTCGAGGAGATGAACCGGCTGTTGAATGAAGCGAAAGCGAAAGGGAACAGCTTTTTCGGCATTCTGGGCGGCGAACCGTTTCTGCATCCGCAGTTACTGGACATTTTCGCGGCGCATCCGGATTGTTACTTCCAGGTGTTTACGAACGGGCAGATGATCACCAATGAAGTTGCCGGGGAATTACGGCGGCTGGGGAACGTGACTCCGCTGGTGAGCGTGGAAGGCTCGGAGATCGTGAGCGACGAACGGCGGGGGCGGCTGCGGGTGTTGAGCAAGACGCTGGAAGGGATTGAGAACTGCCGCCGCAACCGGTTGATCACGGGGGTGGCGAGTAGCGTCTGCCAGAGCAACTTCGCTGACCTGGTGACGGAAGGCTGGCTGCGGCGTCTCATTGAGATGGGCGTTCATTATGCCTGGTTCCACACCTACCGGGTGGTGGGTCCGAATCCGCATCCGGAACTGGCGCTGCGGCCGGAGCAGGTGCTGCAATTGCGGCGGTTCGTGGTGGAGATGAGGAACAAGCTGCCGATCGCGATTGTGGACGCGTATTGGGATGACAAGGGGGAAGCGCTGTGTCCGATGGCGACGGGCGTGAGCCATCACATCAGCCCGTATGGCGATATCGAACCGTGCCCGATCCTGCAATTTGCCCGTGAGTCGATTCATGATCCGCGGGGGATCTATGAAACGATGAACCGGTCAGAGTTTCTTCGGGATTTCCGGCGGACCGCGGCGAAAGCGACGCGGGGATGCGTGGTGCTGGAAAGGCCGGACCTGGTGCGGGAAGTAGTGGCGCGTCACGGCGCGCGGGACACGACGCAGCGCGGCACGGCGCTGGCGGAAATGGAAAACCTGGAAGCGAGAACCAGCCAGCACAACCCCGGAAACGAAATTCCAGAGGATAACTGGATGTACCGCTTTGCAAAGAAGCATTGGTTTTTCGGATTCGGAGCTTATACTTAGAGGGTCTTGCGATGCTGCGAATGCCGTCACTGCCGAAACCTGTTCCGCTCCAGCGGGCGCGGGCGCCGCAAGAGACCATCCCCGCGACGAGCAGGGAACGGGAGCGGCTGAGGGACGCCATCCGGGACTACGTTGCCGAATGCGGCGGCGCGATCCTTCCGCCTCTGGTGATCGACGAGTTGCGGCTGCACACCGGGATTCTCATGGGGCGTCTGGGTCTGAATCCCAACTACCGGAATTATGTGGGCGTGCTGCTGAACAACGAGGTGTGGCGCGAGCAGCTGGCCGCAGTGCCGTTCGAGCGCCGGCTGCTGCTGCTGCCGAAGTGCCTGCGAGTGGGAGAGCGCTGCCCTGCCCCGTTCGACGAGTTCGGGTTGCTGTGCAAGCAGTGCGGGCTGTGCACGATTCAGGATTTGCAGGAAGAGGCAGAACGGCTGGGCTACGCGGTGCTGGTAGCGGAAGGTTCAGCGCTGGTGATGGCGCTCATCCAGACAGGCAGGATTGAGGCGATTGTCGGCGTGAGCTGCCTTTCGGTGCTGGAGAAGGCTTTTCCGCACATGGAAGCGGCGGCGATTCCGGGCGCCGCCATCCCGCTCTTGCAGGACGATTGCAAGGAAACGACGGTTGATATTGAATGGGTGTGGGACGTGATCCACCTGACCTCGGATGACCGCACGCGGCGCATGGATCTGGACGCGCTGCGCAAGGAGGTGGAGGGCTGGTTTTCACGGGAATCCCTGGATGAGATTTTCGGAGGCGCGGCGGAAGGCCCGGCGGAAGAAGCGGCGCGGGAATGGCTGGCGAAGGCGGGCAAGCGGTGGCGGCCGTTTCTGACGATTTGCGCGTGGCGCGCGCTTCAGGAAGATCCGGACCGGCCGGCGCCGGATGCGTTGAAGAAGGTGGCGGTGGCCGTGGAGTGCTTCCACAAGGCTTCCCTCGTGCACGACGACATCGAGGACGATGACGCGGATCGTTATGGCGAGCCGGCACTGCACCTGACCCACGGCGTGCCAATCGCGCTGAACGCCGGGGACCTACTGATTGGAGAAGGCTACCGGCTGCTGGCCGCGGCGGGAGGCAACACCGCGGAGATGATCCGGATCGCGGCCGAGGGGCACCGGCAACTGTGCCTGGGCCAGGGAGCGGAGTTGGACTGGCGCCGGCACAGGACGCCGCTCACGGCCTTCGAGGTGGTGGACATTTTCCGGCGAAAGACGGCGCCGGCCTTCGAGGTGGCTCTGCGTCTGGGCGCGGCGTATGCGGGGGCTGGGGCGGAGGTGCACGAAGTGCTGAGCAAGTACAGCGACGCGCTCGGCATTGCGTATCAGATTCGCGATGATCTGGAGGATTTCGAGTCGAAATCCGATCTGCTGGCGGCGCGGCCGGTGCTCCCCCTGGCGCTTGCCTACGAGCGCGCCAGGGACAGGAAGCCCGTGGTGGAGCAGTTCTGGCGAGAGGGAGGCCGCCTGGACGAGGTGCTGGGTGTGATTCAAGGCAGCAACGCCATCGAGCGGTGCCGGGAGTTGCTCGAAGCGCACAAAGAGCAGGCCATCCGGGTGCTGCCGGCTCTGCGAAGCGCGAGTCTGAAAGGGCTTCTGCGCCGCGTGATCGGGAAGATCTTTACTTTGGAAGTGCAGGGCTGGTGCAGTGAGTTTGAGACTCGAAATGCTGCAAGTCGCGAGACTGGCGCCGAAGTTGCTAGCTGATTCGAGCGGCCTGGTACGGCAGTTTGTATCGAGCCGGCTCCAGCCTGACGGGGGATTCGCGGATCGCTCGGGCCGCAGCGATCTCTACTACACGGTATTTGGACTCGAATCGTTGCTCGCGCTGCGGCAACCGGTCCCCGAAGAGACTGCCCGCTATCTGAGCTCGTTCGGGGATGGGGAAGGGCTGGATTTCGTGCATCTCACCTGCCTGGCGCGATGCTGGGCCGGCTTGGCGAAGGATGCGCCGGAAAGGACAGCCGTCCTGTCGCGGCTGCATACGTTCCGGCGGGACGATGGCGGGTATGACGCGGGGACGGTGTACGCCGCATTCCTGGCGCTGGGGGCCTATGAGGACCTGCGTGGCGCTGTTCCGGATGCGGCGGGACTGCTTGCCTCGGTGCGGAGGATGCGGGCGGCAGATGGGTCGTATGCGAATCACTGCGGCGCAGCAGCGGGGCTGACCACGAGCACGGCGGCGGCGGTGATGCTGCACCGGCATCTGGGCGGCACGGCAGAGGCCGAACAGGGGCGGTGGATTCTGCAGCGTTGCCATCCGCAGGGCGGGTTTCGCGCCACTCCGGATGCTCCGATTCCGGACTTGCTTTCGACGGCTACGGCGCTGCATGCGCTGTCGGCCATGCACGTGCCGATCGACAGCATCAGGGAAGGCTGCCTGGATTTCGTCGATACTCTGTGGACGAATCGCGGGGGGTTCCACGGCAACTGGGCCGATGACGAACTGGACTGCGAGTACACTTACTACGGGCTGCTTGCCCTGGGTCATCTGGCCATCTGATGCGGGAAGAACTGGAAGCGACGTACGGGCGGCTGGTGGAGCGGCTGCTATCGGCGCGGACCGCGGAAGGGCATTGGGAAGGGCGGCTGGCGAGCAGCGCGCTCTCGACGGCCACGGCGGTGATCGCCATGTTCCTGGCGGACCGGGTGAAGCACGCGGAGGCGGTGGAGTGCGGGTTGCAATGGCTCGTAGATACGCAGCGAGTGGACGGGGGATGGGGCGACACCGGCCGCAGCATCAGCAACATCAGCACGACATCGCTCGTTTGGGCGGCGTTCGAAATCGCGGGTCCGCGGCGGGACGTGGAGTCGCGGGCGGAGACGTGGCTCGAGCGGTGCGCTGGAAGCCTGGAACCGGGGGTTCTGGCCGAGGCGATTACGAGGCGTTATGGGACGGACCGGACGTTTTCGGTTCCGATCCTCTCGGTGCTGGCGCTGGCGGGCAAGTTGGGAGAGGACGGATGGAAGCGCGTGATCCCGCTGCCGTTCGAACTGGCGGCACTGCCGCAGCGGTGGTTCCACCGACTGGGGCTGCCGGTGGTGAGTTACGCACTCCCTGCGCTGATCGCTATCGGGCAGGCGAGGCATCAGCGGAGGCCGCCGGTGAACCCGGTGGCACGGTTGGTTCGCAATGCGGCGCGGAGGCGGACTCTGCGCTTGCTCGAACGGATCCAACCCGAAAGCGGGGGCTTTCTCGAGGCGATTCCGCTGACCAGCTTTGTGGTGATGAGCCTGGTGGCGGCGGGTGAGGCGGGGCATCCGGCGGTGTCGCGTGGAATCGAGTTCTTAGAACGAACGCGGCGGGCGGACGGCAGTTGGGCGATCGACACGAACCTGGCGACGTGGGTGACGACGCTTGCAGTGAACGCACTGGGGGAGGATCTGGAGGCGGCGGCACGGCCTGCGATCGCGAGGTGGCTGCTGGCGCAGCAGGGCCGGGAGGTGCATCCGTATACACTTGCGGCGCCAGGGGCTTGGGCGTGGACGGACCTCTCGGGCGGGGTACCGGATGCCGACGATACGCCGGGTGCGTTGCTGGCGCTTAAGAATCTGACCGGAGATTCGGCGGAGGCACAAGAGGCGGCGGTGCGCGGTTGCACGTGGCTTGCGGACTTACAGAACCGGGATGGGGGAATCCCGACGTTCTGCAAGGGATGGAGCAAGCAGCCATTCGACCGCAGCAGCCCTGATTTGACGGCGCACACAATATCGGCCTGGAGCGCCTGGCTGGAGGGACTGCCGGAGCCTTTGCGTTCGAGAATTGCGGCGGCGCGGGAGCGTGGGCTGCATTATCTCGAAGAGGCGCAGAAGGCGGACGGTTCGTGGGCGCCGCTGTGGTTCGGCAATCAGCACTGTGCGAATGACGAGAATCCGGTGCATGGCGCTTCGCGCGTGCTGATCGGTCTGGCGGGACGGGAGAGCAGCATGGTGAGGCGAGGGTTGCGGTGGTTGGTAGAAGCGCAGAATGCAGACGGGGGCTGGGGTGGTGCGAAGGGGATTGATTCGAGCATCGAGGAGACGGCGGTGGCGCTTCATGCCTGCGCGGCGCATGTGCAGTTGGCGGGGCAGGAGACCATCACCCGTGCGTGCCGGTGGCTGGTGGAGACAACGAAGGTTGGGGTGCATACTCCGGCAACTCCGATCGGATTCTATTTTGCGCGGCTATGGTATTACGAGGATCTGTATCCGGTGATTTTCGCCACGGGGGCGCTGCGTGCGGTGTTGCGTGGCGGCGTCAGAGGTCCACAGCAATGATTTCGTGGTCGAGGACAGAGGGGACCTGAACCTCGAGGTAGCCGCTGTTGATGGAATGCTGCGCCCGGGTCTCGGCGGCGAGCAGTTGGACCTTGCTCACCGTGCGGATGCCGCGAGGCAGACGCAGGCGCACCTTCACGCCGTTGACGGGGATGAGTTCGCGGAAGGGCCCTTTCATCATCATGGGGTTCGTCAGATTGACAAGGTGGACGGTGAGGGAATCCTTCTGACGCCAGACGGTGACATCAAAGGCGCCGGGGGCGTCCACGAAGACCGGGCGGGCGTCGCGGGTGCCCCAATCGACGGCATTGCGTAGAAGCAGGCCGTGATCGGGGGAGAGGACCTCCCAGAAGGTACGATCGATGTCCCAGTTGAAGTAGAGGACGCGGCCTTTGCCGATTTCGCGCAGGTAGACTTCGGCGGTGTCCGTCCTGTCGACGCGGGGGTAGACCATTTCCATGGGCAGGTCGGGGTAGGAGGGGATGAGCGTGAGGGGCTTCTCGATGAAGGAAGCGAAGGGGGTGACTTCGAGGCGGTGGACGCCGTGGATGATGCGCGGGGCGTCTTCGAGGCCGCGAAGGAGCGGGCTGCCGTGGTTTTCCAGATGGAGGTAGGCGTTCTTCATGGGGCCCTCGATGCGGCCGGCATAGTGGACGCCGAAGAGTTCGGGAGTCCGAAGTCGTCGCGGCGCTTGCCCCATTCGTCGTAGAGGGAGGTTTCATGGGTGGCGATGAGGGAACCGCCGCGCTCGACGTAGTCGCGCAACTGGCGGCACTGCTCATCGGAGAGGGCGGCGATGTTGGGAAGGATGAGGGCTGAGAAGCCTTCGATGCGTTCGCGCTCGAGCAGGCGGTCGTGGACCATCTCGAACGGGATGCGCGCCTCGATGAGCGCCTGATACCAGCCGAGGGTGTGGTCTTCCACTTTGGCGCGGGCTTTGTCGCCGCCGTAGAAGGTGGCCGTTTGCTGGGAGTAGACAAGGCCGCAATCGGCGATGGGCGCGACGTTGCGCAGGTAGCGCTCCCACTTGGCCAGCCACTGGTACATGAGTTCGACGGGCTTCATCCAGCGGGGATCGTGGACGGAGGCGGAGAACTTGGTCCACCAGGGGCGGAGTCCGTTGGCGACGCCGTCGGCCATCCAGATTCGGATCTCTGCCTCTGATTGAACGGAGTCTTTCCAGCGGTACGGTTCTTCGAGGCCGACGCTGAAGATGCCGACGATGGGCTTGGAGCCGAGGGTGGCGCGATACTCCTTGCCGTTCTTGCCGTTCTCCCAGGGAGGCATCAGGCCGCGGCGCGCCTGGCGGTCGGCGAAGAGGGTGGGAGCGAGTTCGCCGATGGTCTTCATGTCGAGACTGCTGAGCGCTCCGCCGCCGGCGTTGGCGATGTAGCGGGCATTAGGATTCTGCTTGCGGATTTCTCCGTCCCACACGCGCCAGAGTTCGAAGAGCCGCTGCTGGCGCCAGAGGATGTGAGCGCGGCGGGCGGGGTCCTGGGGGTTATTGGTGCGAGGCAGGTCAAGTCCGCTGGCTTTGCGGAAGTTTTCCCGGCAATGGCGGCAGTAGCACATGCCGGAACCGGCCCAGCGGTTGGTGAAGATGCCGTCCACCTGATAGAGGCCGACGATCTCCTTGTGCACCTCCGTGAGGAACTCGAAGTTGTAGGGGCCGAGGGCGCAGGTGACCCAGAGGGAAGGATCGGACCAGTGGCGGACGGGCTTGCCGGCGGCATCAACCATGATCCAATCGGGATGGGCATCAGCGGCGTCCTGGTGAATGGCGTGCGGATCGGTACGGGCGATGACCACCATATTTTGCTTGCGGCAGCCCTTGACCAGATCGCCGAACGGGTCAGTGGAGCCGAGCCACTGGCTGCGGTGGTGGAGAGGGATTTTGGTGGGGTAGTAGGCGACAACGCCGCCGGCGGAAAGGCACGCGGCGTCGGAGCGGATGCGAGCGAAGTAGTCGAGCCAGAATTTCAGGTTGAAGTGCTTGGGGTCATCTTCCGTGAGGGTGAGTTGGGGCCAGCGCATGGGCTTGTCGAACCACTCACCGGATTGTGCGTCGAGGAGCGGGGCGGCAGCAGCGGAAGCGAGGGTTTGCAGGAAGCAGCGCCGGGTCTTGATGGAGTGAGGCATTTCGGGAGTTCGGACCAGAGCTAACACGTGGCGGGAGCAGAGTCAAGAAAAGAGACAGCGGGTGTAGTAGCATCGTGAGCATGAGATTCGCCTATCCGATTTTTTTCGCAATCTTTCTCGCAATGGGACAGGCCCAAACGCCGCGGCAGGAGTTGACGATTCATATCACGACACAGATGGCTACGCCCGCATGGGCGCTGCTCGAGCGGCAGTTGATCAGGGCCAATTCGGAAGCAGCGGAGCGGTTCGCGTCGAAGTATGTCGATTCGCGCGGATATCTGCTGCATACGCCGCGCTGGGGGACGCTGGACGGTCCGGACGACGCCATCGAGACGTTCTGGAACTGGACGCTGGCGCATTCGCTGGGCTCTTCGGACAGAGTGCTGGAACTCTACAAGAAGGCGCAGGAAGGGCACTGGAAGCAGTACGGGGAGTTGCGCACGACGCTGACGAAACTGGCGGAACACGGAGCGTATTCGAAGGAGTTCGTGACGCAATCGGACTGGTTCCATTCGGGAGAAGGCCTGCGCGCGCTGCTGCTTCTGGGGCTTGCCGACCCGAACGACGAGCAGTACCGGCAGCGGATGCGGCGGTTCGCGGCGATGTATATGGGCGAGGATCCGGAAGCGCCGAACTACGACCCGGCGCACAAGGTAATCAAGAGCATCTGGACGGGCAGCAAAGGCCCGATGCTGCATAAAGCGACGACGTATGACTGGGTGGGGGATCCGGTGCCTGGAACTTTCCACCTGCTGCACAATCCGGCGGGGCGCGGCAAGATGCTGGACTTGAATTCGCACTACGACAAGATGCTGGCGCATTGCGCGGAGTACCTGGACAGCGTGGGGGATAACCCGTTGAACCTCGCGGCGACGATTCTCGGGTTGAACGCATACGCCTTGACCGGAGAGGACAAGTATCGCAACTGGGTGCTCGAGTACGTGGGGGCGTGGAAACAGCGCACGGAGCAGACGGGCGGAAATATTCCGAGCAACGTCGGGTTGGACGGCAAGCCGGGCGGCGAGTACAACGGGCAATGGTGGAAGGGAACGTATGGATGGAACTTCACGATTTATGACGGAGAGTTGGAGACGATTGCGCACCGCAACAGCTTTTCGGCGGGCGCATGGCCGGGGTTTGGGAACGCGCTGCTGCTGAGCGGCGACCAGTCGTTTGTCGATGTGTTGCGGCGGCAGATGGACAACATCTATGCGCAGAAGAAGGTGGAGAACGGGAAAGTGATGCTGCCGCAGATGTACGGCGACCCGCGCGGATACAAGTACAACGGCCCTCCGAGTTGGTATCACTACGCAAACAGGCTGTACACGGACCGGTTGATGGAGATCTACTTGTGGTCGATGAACCGCAAGGATCTGGAGCGGCTGCCGGTGGCAACGAAGTTTGAAGTGCGAGAGGGCCGCGGAGGCGGCTATGACGAACCAGACCGGGGGGCGGCGTTTCTCGGATACCTGGAAGGGAAGTTACCGGACTATCCGGAGAAGGCGCTGCAATCCGACTTGGGGCGGGTGCGGCGGCGGATGGAGATGATCCGCACCGATCAGACCACGGCCGATTCGCGGCTGGCGGACTATCTGCTCGATTACAATCCGGTGACGACGAACGGGCTGGTGCACCTGACGCTGGGCGGGTATTTTTCAAGCGGGCGGATCTGGGTGTTGCATAGCCGGTTCCGGTATTTTGATCCGTTGAAGCGGAGAGCCGGCCTGCCGGAAGATGTGGGAGCGCTGGTGGACAAACTGGGCGCGGATTCGGCGTCGGTGACCCTGGTGAACGTGAACCCGCTCGAGGCGCGCGAAGTGGTAGTGCAGGGCGGAGGGTATGGCGAGCACCGGTTTGAGAGCGTGACGGTGAACGGGAAGACGACCGTGTTCCGCGGGCCGGTGGTGACGGTGCGGCTGGATCCGGGGGCGGGCGCGAAGCTCGAATTCCAGATGACGCGATACGCGAACCGGCCCACTCTTGCCTTCCCCTGGGACCGGGGGTGGTACCCGGCGCGGTAGAGATTACGCCGTCTGTCCGGCGTGGATGGACAATCCCGCTTCCCTAAGGGAGAGTGGAACAATCCACCAGCCGCGCGTTACTATATAACATTACGCGCATGCAAGATCTGTTTGCTGTGCTCACGCCAGGCGATGAAGAATGGCAACTGGCGCAATCGATTGATCCGGCGAAGATTCCTGCCCATGTCGCAATCATCATGGACGGCAACGGCCGCTGGGCGAAGATGCGTAGCCTTCCAAGAATTGCCGGCCACAGAGCGGGAATCGAACCTGTACGGACAGTGGTGGAGACGTGCGCCCGCCTGGGGGTGGAGTGTCTGACACTCTACGCGTTCAGCGTGGAGAACTGGAAGCGGCCGCGGAGTGAGGTGGATACGCTGTGGCGGCTGTTGCGCTACTACCTGAAAGTGGAACTGCCGCGCCTGATGCGGAACAACATCCGGTTGACGGTGATAGGCAGAGTCGAGTCGTTGCCGGTGGCGGCGCAGGAGGAACTTGAGAGCGCGGTGGAGCGCACCGCACGGAATACGGGCCTGCGCGTCAATCTGGCGATCAACTACGGCGGCAGAACGGAACTGGTGGACGCGGTGAATCGCATCCTCGATGAGGCGCGCCGGAAAGGCACGCTCCAGAAGTTGTCGGTGGATGAAGACATGATCTCCGCCAACCTGTACACCGGCGGCCAGCCCGATCCCGATCTGCTGATCCGCACTTCAGGCGAGATGCGGATCAGCAACTTTCTGCTCTGGCAGATTGCCTACGCGGAACTCTACGTTACGGAAACCTACTGGCCCGATTTCAAGCGCATCGACTTCCTGAAGGCGGTGGCGGAGTACCAGAAGCGCGACCGGCGCTTTGGCGGATTGACGAACAGAACGTCCAAGCCCGCGGAATGGATGGATGAGCCCCTCGGGGTTCCCGCTCCATGAGGCGCATTCTTACCGCTCTCATCCTGATCCCTTCGGTCATCTACGTTATTTTCTTCGGTCCGGCGCTTCTATTCCGGTTGGTGGTAGCGGCACTGGGATTTGCCTGCTTTCACGAGTTTTCGGGGATTGCGGAGGCGCAGCAGATCCGGGTTCCGGTGTGGCTGGGACAAGTGCTGGGGCTGGTGTTCCTGCTGGCTCCCGTAGCCGACTGGCGGCTGGTGCTGGCGCTGACGATGGCGTTGATGTTGTGGGCGCTGCGGGCGGAACGGCTGAGCGAGGCGATCGGATTGTCGGCAACGACGCTTCTGGGGATCATCTATGTTTACGGAGCCTGGCGGTGCGCTACCGTGCTGCGGGACCAATCGCCGTGGTGGTTGTTCTTTGCGGTGAGCATCAACTGGGTAGCCGATTCGGCGGCGTTGTATGTGGGCAGGACATTCGGGAAGCATAAACTGGCTCCGGTGGTGAGCCCCGCAAAGACCTGGGAAGGTGCGGCGGGAGCGGCCGTCTTCGCTACGGTATTCGGCATGGTGTTGTTGCCGCGCGTAACGCAGATATCGCCGCTCGAGGCGGGATTGCTGTCATTCGTGGTTTGCGTGGCAGGGCAGATGGGGGACCTGGCGGAATCGGCGCTGAAGCGAGGCGCGGGAGTGAAAGACAGCGGACACATGCTGCCGGGACACGGCGGATGGCTGGACCGGCTGGACAGCACATTGTTTTCGATGCCGGTGGTCACATTCTATCTTTACCCGCCATATCAATAGTGGTTCGAAAATTGCATCTTTCTGAGTAGCTGCACAAAAGGAGCAGCCACTCATGAAAACGCGAACTTTTCTCTCACTGACTTTCATAGCCTTGCTGGCTTCCCTGGTGTGGGCGCAGCCTCCGCGGCGGGGGCGATGGGGCGGAATGCGCTACGATCCCGCGACGGAAGTCACGGTGACCGGTAAGATCACAGAGGTGAAGAAGGTGGAGCATCGGGGCATGATGACGGGCCTGCATGTCATGCTGGAGACCGAAAAAGGAACGCTGGATGTTCATCTGGGTCCGGCGCCGTTCCTTGAAAAGAGCAAGATGACTTTCGAGAAGGGCGAGGAGATGGAAGTGACTGGATCAAAAACAAAGTACGACGGATCGGACGCGATCATCGCTCGGGAAGTGAAGAAAGCCGGCCAGGTGCTGACGTTGCGCGATTCGCAAGGTATTCCGAAGTGGAGCCGGGGGCGCAGAACGTCGTAGCCGGGATTGCTAGGCTAGGATGAGAGTGCCATGCAGATCCTGCGCGACCCCAATGCAGCTTATGCGCTTATCATCCTGGGTTTGCTCGCCGGATACCTGGAGTTGATCCGTCCTGGGCTGATTGTGCCGGGTGTGTGCGGAGCGGTGATGGTGATGTTGGGCATCGCTGCGCTGGCGGAACAGGGGTTGGAACCGGCCGGCGTCGCGATGGTTGTTGCCGGAGGCGTGTGTACGGCCGCAGGGGCGCGGGTAGGCTGGCCGGCCACGGTAGCGGCGGCTTTGCTGATGTCGCTGGGGACGCGGTATCTGGTGAGCGGGCCGCGGATCGCATGGGTGGTCGCCGTGGGGCTGTCTGCGCCGTTCGTTTGGATTACAGCATGGCTGGCAGCCATCGCGATGCGAGCGCGCTGGAACAAGATGACGCCGTGATCAGCGGCGATGGACAACGACGGGCATGAGGGCGAAGACACCGAGCATCAGAAGATAGGCAGCCCCGGAGATGGGATCGCGGCCGGCGAGATAGCCCGCTATGTCGAGCCCGCGGATCCGCAGGACGACGGTAAGTTCCGCGAGGAGCATGAAAAAGAGCGCGAGCAGGCCCGCGGCGAGGCGGGCCGTACCGGACAGGTGGAAGCGGCTGACGGTGTAGCGGGCGGCGAGGAAGATGACGCCGAGCATCAGGGGCATTTCCATGAGTTCCGCCCAGCGTTCGCCCACACGCGGAACGAGGAGCAGGATGCGGATGGGCCCAAGGACAAAGCCGGCGGCGAAAACGAGGATGAAGTAGAGCGCGGCGGCCTTCGGACTGTCTCTCATAGCTTCAGCACCTGACCAAACTCTTAATTAAACTATGACAATGATACGCAAGGCCCTGTGGATGGCCGTAGCCATCAGCCTCGCTTGTGCTGCCGGAGAAAAGAAGCAGACAGGCAATTTCAACATTCCGCTCTGGGAAGCGGGAAAAATTCCGCTGGCGGTTGGAGATGGTCCGCTCGATCAGTCTTTCCTCACGGTGTTTCTGCCGCCGCCGGGGAAAGCAGATGGCTCCGCGGTCGTGGTCGCTCCGGGCGGCGCGAACATCATGCTGATGTACGGAGCCGAGGGGATGGACGTGGCGGAGCGGTACAACGAGTGGGGAACGGTGGCATTCGTGCTCACCTACCGGCTTTCGCCGCGCTACAACGACAAGGCACGGACCCTGGATGGCAAACGGGCGATTCAGATGGTGCGCTCGCGGGCCGCGGAGTTTCATCTCGATCCGAATCGCGTGGGGTTCATCGGCTTTTCGGCGGGATCGAGCCTGGGGCGGTTGGTGACCGCTGCCTCGGGTCCGGGCGACCCGCAGGCGGCGGACCCGGTGGATCGCATGAGTTCGCGTCCGGACTATCTGGGGTTGATCTACGGACCGGGGCGGCCAACTCCGGGAGAATCGCTGAAGGACTTTCCGCCAACGTTCCTGTGCGCGGCGGAGTTCGACAAGGGAACATCGCTTGGGTCGGCGCAGTTATTCATGGATCTGACGCGCGCCGGAGCGATCGCGGAGTTGCACCTGTATCAGAAGGGTCGCCACGGATTCGGGACGGGATTCGGCACGAGCGACTTTGGGGACTGGATGGGACGGCTGCGGCATTTCCTCACCGAAGACGGTTTCTTGAAGCCGGCTCACGGAGCGGAGGCGAGCGAATGAGAGCCGCGGTTGCAATGATCGGGCTGCTGTGCGCCCTCGAGGCGGCGCCGGCCAATCCTAAAGCCGGATCGGTGGTGAACGACGGCTATGGAGACCTCGTGTACGTGCCCGCGGGCGCGTTCCAGATGGGCGACAACTTCGGCGACGGCGAATCGCGGGACAGGCCGGTGCATTCGGTGACGTTGGATGCCTTCTACATCGGCAAGTACGAGGTGACCAATGGAGACTGGCGGAGGTTCCGCGATGATCCGGGATATGACGATCCGAAATTCTGGCCGGACGGCCGGCCTGTGCCTAAGGACCAGAGCCCTTATTGGAACGACGCGCGCAACCACGGAGGAGGCACGCCGGATAGCGACGCCTATCCGGTGTTGGGCGTGAATTGGGATTCAGCGGTAGCCTACTGCAACTGGCTGAGCGCCAAGACGGGGAAGAAGTACCGTCTGCCCACGGAGGCCGAATGGGAGAAAGCGGCGAGGGGGACGGATCAGCGGCGGTATCCGTGGGGAAATGAAATTGACCACAGCTACGCAACCTACGTGAGCGGCAGCGGGTTCATCACGGCGGCTGCGGTGGGCACTTACGACGGCAGGAAGCACGGAGATCTGGCGACCCACAACGCGGCATCGCCTTACGGCGCTTATGACATGGCGGGCAATGTGATGGAGTGGTGCCAGGACTGGTACAGCCGCGACTATTACACGTCGTCGCCGAAGAAGAATCCGAAAGGGCCCCAGACCGGGGCTTATCGCGTGCTTCGAGGCGGAACATTTTTCGTGGATGCGCCGGATCTGCGGACGTACCGGCGGTCCGCCGCGTGGCCCTCGTTTCAGGCGCACCGGATGGTGGGGTTTCGCCTGGCGCGGGATCCGTAAACGCGCCGCGCGCGGCGATGAGGAGCGTCAGGCTCGCGCGCCGAATTCATCGAGGGCAGCGCCGAGGCGTTCGAGGCTGGGGAGCAGGGCGGCGGTTTCGCCCCCGATACCGATGCGGAAGTGGCGGGGCATTTCGAAGAACGCGCCGGGGACTGCGGAGGTTTCGTACTTTTCCCGTAACAGTCGGCAGAAGGACTCGACGTCTCCGGTGAGAAGTTTGGGGAAGACCACGGTGCCATGCGTGAGCGGGCGAGTTTCGAGATCGCCGCGGGTGGCTAGGAAAGCGTTGAGATATTGGCGATTGGTTTCGAGCAGAGACCGGGCGCGCGCGCGGATTTCTCCGAGATGGGCAAAGGCGATTTCGCTGAGCAATTCGGCGGGATAGGCGGGATTCACGCCGAATAGATCATCGAGCAGGTAGATACGGCGGGCAAGGGATTCTTCGGCGAGTATCCAGCCGCAGCGCAATCCGGAGAGGCCATAAACCTTGGTGAGGCTGTTGGTGGTGACGAATTCATGTCCCAGGTGGAATGCGGAACGAGGCGTGGATTCAAAGACGGCATCCAGATAGACTTCGTCGACCAGTACACGCGCTCCGTTGCGGCGTGCGATCTCACCGACGGCGTCGAGTTCCGCCTGCGCGGCGAGCGCGCTCGAGGGATTGTGCAGGTTGGTGAGGACGATGAGGCGCGTGCGCGGGCTGATGGCTTGCTTCACCGCATCGGGATCAAGCGCGCAGCCGCTTTCGGGAGTGCGATAGAAGCGGCGGATGGATGCCTGAAGATATTCGAGGGCCGAGAGGAGCAATTCGTAAGTAGGGTGCTCCACCAGAACCTCGTCGCCGGGTTCGAGTAGAGCAGCCATGGCGAGGTGGTTCGCCATCGAGGTTCCGGTGGCGGTGACGACATTGCGTGCGGACACGCGGCAGTGGGCTGCGATGGCTTCCCTCAACGGGGCGTAGCCGTAGTCGCCGCCGCGCGTCAATTCGAGTTGGTCGAGCCGCACGGGAAGCTGCGACAAGGGGTAGCTGACCAGGCCGCTGGTGGCGAGATTGAAACGGGCTTTGGAGCGGGTCTTGGCCCACTGCATATAGGGAGATGCGAGAGTTCTCATCGTTTGCGCCAGAAAAGATAGGCCGGGATTCCGGAGGCAAGAATCAACCATCCGGCGAGGCTCTCCTTAGGATAGCTATAGACTGTTCCGGCCACGATGAGCGCGCAGGATGCGGTGAACAGCGCCGTGGTGAAAGGGTGACCTGGCACGAGATAGCCCGTGTGCTCGCGGTTGCGGCGGCGGAAGACGAATAACGCCGCCGCGGTGAGGCCGAAGAAGATGAAGTCGCAGGAGATGACGTAGTTGAGGATCTGCTCGTAGCGCCCCGAGAGGGCGATGACGACGGCGAGGACACCCTGAAGGGCGATGGCGGCGGCCGGAGCGTGTGTGCGCGGAGACACCCATGCAATGGCGCGGAAGAAGAGCCCGTCTTCGGCCATGGCGAAATAGACGCGCGGCGCGGTAAGCATCCCCTGGCTGAGGAATCCGAGCGTCGAGATGGCAATAGCGGCAGCGGTAAAGGCGGCGCCCGCCGGTCCGATGGCGGATTGCATGGCGGAGGAAGCGGGCGTGGTGGTGGCGGCGAGTCCCGCGGGTCCGAGAACGCGGAGGTAGACGAGATTGACGGAGAGATAAAGCGTGACGACGCCGAGGACTCCGAGCAGAAGACCGCGAGTGAGATCGCGGCGCGGGTCGCGCAGTTCGGCGGACATGAAGCTTGCGGTCTGCCATCCGCCGTAGGAGAACGCGATGGGCGTGAGCGCGGCTCCGCAGGCGCGTACCATGTCCATCGAGAGCAGAGGCTCGGCGACGGGCGTGATCACGGCGTGCGGCCGCGGGATGAAGGCGAACCCGCAGGTGACAAGTGCGCCGATGGCGGCGATCTTGAGCGACATGAGGAGGTTTTGCGTGCTGCTGCCGGCGCGCACGCCGAGGCAGTTAATGAGGGTGAGTATGGCGAGGACGAGAACAGCGATCACGGAGTCAGCCAGCGGCAATCCGGTGAGCTCGAGAAAATAGCGCGCGAAGGTGACCGCGACGGCGGCCATGCCGCCGGTTTGGATGACCAGCAGCAGGGCCCAACCGTAGAGGAAGGCGACGGAGGGATGAAAAGCTTCGCGCAGGTAGGCGTATTGGCCGCCCAACTCCGGGTGACGCGCGGCGAGTTCCGCCCAGATGAATCCGCCGGAAAGGGCAACGAATCCGCCGAGCGCCCAGGCGGCAATGATGAGCAGCGGCGCGTGCAACTGACGGGCGACGAGGTAGGGGTTGATGAAGATGCCGGAGCCGATGATTCCGCCCATGACGATCATGGTGGCGTCAAAGAGGCCAAGCTGGCGGGCGAGTTTCGTCATCTTGCGATTCCTGTGATTTTAGCCCGAGGGTGTGGGCTGTGGGTATCGCGCAGAGACTCAGAGGGCGCAGGGATTGGGCGTAAGCCACGGAGGTACTCCCGGAACGCTGCATTGATGAGCGTCTGATATCCTCGCGCCCCCTGAACTCCCTACCTTGTAACTGGCCCGCCGCCGCCCTCGATCGTGTATTCGCGGAGAATCGCCACGGTTTCGGTCAAGCCTTCCGCCTCAAGCATCTCCAGGTATTGCTCCGCTGTTTTCCCGGGGTTCCTGAGGCTCTCACGATGACGGCGCACCGCATTCAGAACCGATCCTGGGGCGAGGTCGAGCAGATGAACAACGAATTCATCCGGATGCTGCGACTCGATTCCGAACCGATCAAGAACATCAGCCGGGAAGTCACGTACGTTCCGGGTGACAATCACATCCGCGCGTCCCCGAATTGCGGCGGCGAGCACATGCCGGTCGTTCGGATCAGGCAGCCAAAGACCGGAGTCCCCAAGGGAGGCGCCATTAAGCTAGGCTTCCTCCGCGCCGGCGAAGACGGCGGCGTCCTGGCGGCGCGGGTTGACGAAAAGCCAGAGGACGGCGGAAGCGGCGGTGGTGGCGACGCCCAGCAGTAGGACGGAATTCCAGTTGCCGGATTGCTGCAGGACCCAGCCCATCAAGGCCGGGGAAGCGAAGCCGGCGCAGTTGGACGCGGCATTCATGAGTCCCGCGACTGCGCCGCCGGCGGCGGCTCCGCCGATGTCGATGGCGGAGGCCCAGGCGGCTCCCAGGTAGAGGTCCACGGCTCCGGCGGCAAAGCCCATGAGGAGGGCGGCGAGGACAGGTTCGCGGCACCAGATGCCCGCGGACATGAGGAGCGCGGCGGTGGAGAGGGAAACGAGACCAATGATGGTACGCGCCGAACGGTCATCGCTGCGCCGTCCGACGAAGTCTGTCAGGATGCCTCCGGCCCATGTAGCTCCCACCCCGAGCGCAAACGGGATGCTCGCAAAGAATCCGGATTCGGCGAGAGACATGCCGCGGTTCTCGCGAAGGTAGGTAGGGAACCAGGTGATGTAAAACTGCCAGAGAAAGGTGGAACCGAAAGCGGCGGCGAGAAGGCAGCAGAGGCGAGGGGAGAGTAGCAATTCCATCCACGGAACGGCCTGCGCGCGTTTCGGCGCCGGTGGGATGCCTTCGCGGATGCGGCTGATCTCCTCGCCACTGATGCGCGGATGGTCCTCGGGCCGGCTGCGAAACCAGTAGAACCACAGCAGGGACCAAAGAACTCCAATGGCTCCGAAGATGAAGAACGGGGCTCGCCAGCCGTAATGGAAAAGAAGGAATCCGGCGATGGGCGGCGTGATGGCGCCGCCCAGGCGTCCGCCGCCGAGGAAGGCTCCGAAGGCGGTGGAACGTTCCGTCGCGGGCACCCAGCGCGCGAAGGCGGAGGCGATGGAGGGAGACAGCGCCGCTTCCAACGCTCCGAAGGTGAAGCGGATCGTCATGAGAGAGGCGAAGTTCCAGGCTGTGCCGGTGAGCGCGGTGAATGCGGACCATCCCGCCACGGCAAAGCTGACGAGCCCCCGGGCGCCGAAGCGATCCGCCACGATACCCCACGGAGTCTGGCCGAGGAAATAGGAGAGGCTGAAGATGCTGTAGACAAGGCCCATTTGCGCGGGGGTAAAGCCGAAGGCTTTGCTCATTTCGGGTCCTGCGATGGCGATGCACACCCGATCGGTGTAGCAGATGAGGTTGATGAGCAGGGCCAGCAGGACCACGGAATGGCGAACCCGCGGCATCGGCTTCATAGGCGCAGATCCCCGGGAGGAGCGGTATCGGCGTCAAGCGGGTAGATGGGCCTGGGGATGCGTTTGAAGGGGAGAGCGCGAAGATTGGCGGTACTGACGCCGGGCGTATCCACCACAAACATCGCCTTGGCGATAGGCTCATAGGCGGCGCGGAATCCGTTTGGGGACTTGACGACGACGATCTTGCAGTAGACCGGATCGATACCGTGGCTGCGGAAGAGTTCCGGATCGACGGTCATGGCGGAGCGCTCGGCGATGAGGAGGAAGACCTGGCCGCATTCGAGAACGACGCTGCGTCCCATTTCCGTGACGATTCCGGTGTTGTAGCCGCGTGCGCGCGCTGTCCAGCGGCCATCGGAGATGAGTTTGACGCGTCCCGAGACGGCGACGGGCTTCGAGTGCTTGCGGTCGAAAGCGCCGCCGATGGACATATTGACCGCTGCGCCGATGCCTGCCTGAATGGCTTTGTCGACGGCGGACGGATCGACAAGGAAGATGGCAGCCGCTCCGGAGAGCTTCGCCTTTATAAGATGCTTGAGCACACCTGTGCTGTCGCCGGGGGAACCGGAGCCGGTGCTATCGGAAGATTCTGCGAGGACGATGGGACCGCCTTCCATCTTCTCCGCGGCAGCAAGCGCTTCTGGCACGGGGACAAGGTTGACCTCGAAATCGCGTTTGTTCTTCCACAATCGGGCGGCTAGCGAATCGGCCACGCGTTGCGCGGCGCGCTGGTCGTCATTCGTAACCGCGACCACGGCGCAGCCCATTTCGTCGATGTCCATCCACGGCTGCACGGGGAAGAGGGAGACGGCTTCAGCTTTGCCCGCTTGCTCGAGGGCTTGCGCCGCGCGAATCAGCTTGTGCATGGGCCCGCGGTAGGTCTGGCTGTTTTCCGCATTGATGATGAGCGGGAGTTTGCGGAATGCCATGGTGGGGCGCGTCTTGCCCTTGAGAATCCGCAGCAGCAGATGAGCCGCTTTCCGGCCGGTCTCGAACATGTCGATGTGGGGGTAGGTGTGATAGCCGATAATGGCGTTTGCGTTTCCGGCCATGCGGCGCGTGATGTTGGCGTGAAGGTCGAGCGTGAGAACAATTGGTTTGTCCGGGCCAAGGACGGAACGGGCAAGGGAGAGGACGTGGCCCTCGACGTCATCCTCGCCTTCGGCGGTCTGCGCGCCGTGCATGGCAAGCAGCAGCGCATCGGCGCGGGCGCGGCGGAGGCCGTCTACGAACTGCGAGACAAGGCGCTCGAAATCAGGGCGCACCAGCCGGTTGGCGGTGATGGCCCATGCAGCGCAAATGGGGGCCGCCTCGTGCTTCGTCCTGGCGAGCACATCGAGAAATCCGCCCATCTCGGTGAGATTCCCCTGGTGGCGTTCGAGCGCGGCTTTACCGAACACCGGGTGGAAATCCTCGTAGTGAGTGAAGACGGGAGAGAATGTATTGCTCTCCTGAAGAATGGAAGCGATGGCTATGCGCAAGTTTCCTCCCGCACGGGGGGCCGCGGCGCCCTGTGCGAGATTCCAGAATACTAGTTTCCGGTTTGCCCGGTGGTGGAGAGCCTGCGGGATCGGACTGGTCGTATCCTGAGGAAGTGTAGCCGTAAGGAGGCGCAATTGAAGAGCAAATGGGAACGATCGGAGGCGATGCTGGCGCGTTCCAGGAAATCGCTCGCCGGAGGAGTCAGCAGTCCGTTCCGGGCGAAGGCTCCGGTGCCGCTGTTTTTTCAGGACGGGAAGGGCTCGCACCTGTGGGATGTGGATGGGAACGAGTACATTGACTACCAACTCGCCTGGGGTCCGATGATTTTGGGATATAGCCATCCGAAGATGACAGCGCGGATGCGGGAGGCGGCGGAGAAGCCGCTCAGCTACGGCTCGCAGCACGAGTTGGAGATTACGGTTGCGGAGAAGATTCAATCGATGGTCCCCTGCGCCCAGCGCGTGGCGTTCACCTCGAGCGGCAGCGAAACCATCCAGTTGGCGCATCGGCTGGCGCGGGCGTTCACACGAAGGCGTCTCATCCTGAAGTTCGAGGGCCACTACCACGGCTGGATGGATGGAGCGCTGCACAGCTACAAACCGCAGGAAGGCGAGACCGGCCCTTTAGAAGAGCCGCGCGCAGTGCCGGGTTCCTGCGGGCAAGTGGCGAATTCCGTGGAGAACGTAGTGGTTGCTCCGTGGAACCGTCTGGATCTTCTGGAACACATTCTTGACGAGCATGAAGGCGACGTAGCCGCCATTTTCCTCGAGCCGGTGCTGTGCAACAGCGGGTGCCTCATGCCGGAGCCGGGCTATCTGCACGGCGTGCGGGATCTGGCGGCCCGGCACGGGTGCCTGCTGGTGTTCGACGAGGTGATCACGGGATTCCGCATCCACCCCGGCGGCGCGCAGAAACATTTCGGAGTGACGCCTGACCTGGCGACATTTGGAAAGGCGGTGGGCGGTGGAGTGCCGCTGAGTGTGATCGCCGGGCGCGCCGAGATCATGGAGCAGATGTTCCATGGCGGAGTCGTGTTCGGCGGGACGTTCAACGGAAATCCGCTGTCGCTGGCAGGCGCGGCAGTCTGCCTGGAAGAACTGGACCGAGACGATGGAGCGGCGCTGCGGCATGCCAACCGGATGGGCGAGGCGCTGATGGACGGAATTCGGGAACATGCCCGGCGGCTTGGGGTCGCGATGCAGGTAACCGGATTCGGGGCGGCGTTCTATCCGCATTTCACAGAATTGGAGCGGCTGCGGGACTATCGGGATACGCTGGCGGACGATTGTGGCAAGATGCAGCGTTTCCTCCGCGCGGCGCTCGAAGAGGGCGTGCAACTGGTGCCGGATGGGCGGCTGTACGTATCGGCGGCGCATACCGGGAAGGATATTGCGGAGACGCTGGAGCGATTGGGGCGGGCTTTAGAGAAATGCGTCGAGTAGGCAGCCTGTTCGCTCTGAGGGGATCTTCCATGGCGCTACCCGTAACTGGCTACGGAGAACAAAAAACCCGCTCTCCGCACGAGTGTGGCAGTTTTCCGAACTGAATCTCCCATACTCTGAATTTCAGAAAAAACCCGTGTATACTGATCGGGCCGGGAAAACCGGAGATTGAAATCCTGGATTACGAACCGGAGGTCAGGCATGCAGAAGGGAAGCGTACGCTTTCTGGGATTGTTCACGGCCGTCTGCGGAAGCCTCGTTTACGGCCAGGTCGCATCAAGGGTGTCGGGCACCGTCCGGGACACTTCGGACGCAGTCATGCCGTCCGTCAACGTCACCCTGGAAGAAGTGGATAAGGGAACCACGGCCTCCACTGTTACGAATGAAGCCGGCCGTTACGTGTTCCCCACTGTAAGAGTCGGCAGATATCGCGTGTCCGCGGAAACACAGGGATTCAAGAAAGGCGTTACGGAAACCTTTGTCGTGAACGTAAATCAAACAGTGGAAATGGATTTCCGTATGGAACTCGGGCAGGTGGCCGAAGCGGTCGAAGTCTCCGCCGCCGCGGCGCTACTTCAGACCAGCGATTCCCAGGTCGGCAATCTGATCGACACCCGCACGGTAGTGGAACTGCCGCTGGCCGCTCGTGACTTCATGCAACTGAGCCTGATCTCGCCCGGCGTCTCGGATTCCACCGGCAACTCCCGCCATCAGACCGAGCGGGCTTCCTGGATCGGCTCCTTCAGCGTCCACGGGCATGATCCCACTTACAACCAGTATCTGTTCGACGGCGTGAGCGGAAAGGAGGCCTCGCACCAGACCAATATTTTCGCGCCCTCGGTGGACGCCATCCAGGAAATCAAGATTGAGACCGCGAACTACAGCGCCGAATTCGGCAGCGAGGCGGGCGGTCACATCAACGTCGTCACCCGCTCCGGCACCAATCAAATCCACGGCGTGCTCTACGAGTTCCTGCGCAATGACAGGATGGACGCCCGCGACAGCTTCGCTGACCGCAAGGGCAAACTGCGCCGCAACACTTTCGGCGGCACCCTGGGCGGCCCCATTCTGCGAGACAAGACGTTCTACTTCTTCTCCTGGGAGTCCATGCGCCTGCGGCAGGGCTTTACGCAGAACACCACGGTTCCCGATGCCAAGATGCGGTCCGGCGATTTCTCGGCGCTGCTCGGAACGGATGCCTCCCTGCGCACGCCCATCGCGATTTATGACTGGACGTCCGGATTGCCTTTCCCGGGAAACATCGTTCCTCAGAACCGGCAGCACGCGCTGCCGGTGAAATTCGTGAGCGAGTTTGTCCCGCTCCCCAACCGGACCGGCCGCGGCACGCTCCTGCCCCTGGACAACTACCAATCGCTCGAGCCGCAGAGAACGGGCAACAATCAGTTCGTGGGCCGGTTCGACCACAACTTCACCACCAATGACCGGCTCTATGGCCGCTACATTATTTCCGACATCGCCACCATCGGCCCGCCGGTCTGGCCGGCGTTCAGCTACCACCAGGACATTCGCGGGCAACAGCCCATGGCCAACTGGTCGCACACTTTTGGTCCTTCCGTCATTAACGATTTCCGCGCGGGCTACAGCCGGTTCTACGAGCGCGAGACCACTGAGAGCGCCTACAAGCGCAATGTCGCCGCCGAGTTGGGGCTTCGGGGCGCCTGTAACCAGCCAGCCTGCTATCATGCGCCCTACTTCGACGTGACGGACTTCAGCACCATGGGGAACCCCAGCGGCAAAACCCTCGGGCAGGGCGTCTCGGGCCCGCGCGCGTGGAAAAGCGAGATCTTCCAGATCCACAACAGCCTGATGGTAGTGAGAGGCAAGCACACCGTGCGGGCCGGTTTCACCGGCAACCGCTACCGGGACACCTTCCCCGAAGCGATCCGTCCAGCCGGCCAGCACGTCTTCAACGGCCAGTGGACCGCGGGTCCGGGATCGCGCGGCTTCGCGATGGCGGATGTTCTCATGGGGCTGCCGCGGCAGATCCTGGCGAGCATTGACATCTTTGACCCGAACTTCCGCCACACCCACGCCATGCCATGGATCCAGGACGACTGGAAGATCACTCGCAAGCTGACGTTGAACCTCGGCCTTCGCTACGAGTGGATGGGACGCATGGTGGCCAACCGCGACAAGATCTCCAACTTCTACCAGCCTGATCCGGCCAGGGCGATTATCATTACCCCTCAGGCCACCAACAGTCCGATTGCCCAGAAGCGCCCCGATTCGCTGGGCCGCAGCCTGCTGAACAATGACAACAACAATTTTGCGCCGCGCTTCGGCTTCGCTTACCAGATTTCTCAGAAATGGGTGACCCGCGGGGCTTACGGCATCTTCTACCAGCGCTACTCCGCGCAGGATGCCATCGGCATGTCCATCAATCCTCCGTTTATCCGTACCGGCGACGTGACGCTCGGAGTACGGCAGCAGGATATCGCCACGTTCCCGATGGACGATTTGACTCCAGTGGTAAATTTCGTGGCTCCCGCCAGCCGGCCCTCCCTAACGGCCATAGATGTCAACGCGAAGGACGGCTACGTCCAGCAGTGGAACTACTACCTGGAACATTCGCTTACCGAAAGCCTGGTAATCAAGACCGGCTATGTGGGCACGAAGTCCACGGGACTGGATATTTTCCGCTACCCCAACGTCACCAGGCCCGGAGCGGGCGATGTGCAGTCCCGCCGGCCGTTCACGAACCTGAGTTCCGTGCGTTTGTCGAAATCGGAAGGTTTCGCCAGCTACCATGGGCTGGAAGTGGGGGCGCAGCAGCGCTTCTCGCACGGCGTGAACTTCTCCACGGGATACACGTGGTCGAGGACAATCGACAACGGCGGGTTGGGCGGCGAGACCCTGAACCCCTTCAACACGCTGAACGACAAGGGCCTCTCCTACCTGCACCGGAAGCAGCGATTCTTCCTGGCCGGGGTTTGGGAGATCCCCTACGGGCGGGGACGCGTGTGGGGGAGGAACATCAACCGCGTCCTCGATGCGTTTCTCGGCGGCTGGCAATTGAGCAACTTCCTGTTCTTCGAGACCGGCAACCCGATCAACGTGACCACATTGGGCGACAACCTGAACACGGGCGGGAACTACCTGCAAGTTCCAAACCGTATCGCCGAAGCGAACCTCGAAGGCAGTGCGCGAACTCGCACCCGTTTCTTCAACACCGACGCGTTCGTGCGGCCCGCGCTGTATGAACTCGGCAACGCCGGCCGGCGAATCGTGATCGGCCCCGGTACCAGCAACCTCGACTTGTCCTTCGTCAAGCAGTTCGCGCTCACCGAGAGCAAGAGCCTCCAATTCCGGGCCGAAATGTTCAACGCCACAAATCACCCCAATTGGGGCGCCCCAGGCGCCACACTGGGCACGGCCAGTTTCGGTCTCGTTACTTCAAACAGCAACCTGCCGCGTCAGTTGCAGATGGGGCTCAAGTTCCGGTTTTAGCGCGCCTGTTGCCGCTACCCTACCTTGTATTTCGCAATCTGCGACTGCGAGACTTCGGAACTCATGCCGGGGGCCTCGGGGGCGGGGACCTCGCCGTTCACGAACTTCTGCGGACCGCCGGTTTCCATATAGATGGCATTGGGCATGGCGAGCAGCATGTTCATATTCGCCGAACCGCCTCCGTGGCTGGCGAGTTCGAGGCCGTAGCCATCGGCGATGGCGGCGATCTCCATCCACTCGGTGACCCCGCCGGCGCGGCGATTGTCAGGTTGCACCACATCGGCTCCCTTGCGGGCAATCAGATCGGCGAACTGATACTTCGTGTAGAGGTTCTCTCCGGTGGCGATACGGATGTCGAGCTTTTCGGCGAGTTCCGTGTACCCTCCCATTTCATGCGGCATCAGAGGCTCCTCGTACCAGAAGCAGCCCATCTCCTGATAGACGCGGCCACGGCGGAGTGCTTCGTTGCGGTTGAAGACCTGGTTGGCATCGACGAGGACGCGCCTTCCCTTCCCCGCCAGGTCGAAAGCCATTCGCACGCGGCGCGCGTCATCCTCGAGCGAGTAGCGGCCCACTTTGATCTTGATCGCGTGGTAGCCGTGCCCTAACGCGCTCTCGATCGATTTTCTGTACTTCGAAAGATCGTCGTCGTTGTCGTAGTACCAGCCGCACATCGAATAGACGGGCATGCGGTCGCGGAACGCTCCGAGCATCTTCCACACCGGCAGTCCCGCGGCTTTGCCGAGGATGTCCCAGACCGCGATATCCGTGGCGGAGATGGCAAAGTGTACGACGCCGCCGACGCCATGATACTCGAGCGCCTTCCAAAGCTCGGCGCGGATCTTGCGCGGGAACGATGGATCCATTCCAGTGATCACCGGTTTTACTTCCTGCTCGAGGATGGTCTGCACCACGCGCGGCCCGCCGGCGATCATCCCGAACGAGACGCTGGCCCAACCGGTGATGCCCGCATCCGTCTTGATGCGCAGAACGACCGAACCGCTGTCCACGCCGAGTTTGTGAATGGCGTCGTAATTCGGCTCCTTCGGCGGCATCTTCAGCAGGTCCGTCTCGATGCCGGTAATTTTCATCTGCTTTTGCAGCCCGGTGGCGGCGGCGGGCATGGGGAGAGCGGCTGCCGGGAGCGCGGCGGCGGTGGTCAACAGCTTGCGGCGGTTCATGGCGATTCTCATCTTATCGTGGTGTTACACTCCTCGTTTATGGTCAACACACGCCACGCCAGGCGCCGCCGCCATCGCCCGGGCGCGCGCGTGCCGGCACAGAGTTTTTGGAGTCTGATCTCATGTCTTCCACAGTAAAGCCCGCGACAATGATTCGCTCTTCGGATGCGGGAGTCGCGTTCCGCCAGAGGTTCACGCCCGAGACGGCGAACCTCGAGTTCCTCAGTTGTGGCGTTTACGAAGTCCCCTCCGGCGCCGTATCGCAGCATATCTGTCTTCCCCGGGAAGAAGCGCTTCTGTTTCAGTGGGAGGAGAGTTCCAGAGTACAGGTGGATGGAAAGGAGTTCAGCCTTTCCAACTACGACACGCTGTACGTTCCGCGCGGCGCGGAGTTCCGCCTGTCCAATCCTGGTGTCGAGACGGCAAGACTGGTGCAGTGCTCGGCGCCGGCGGCAAAGGTGCATCCCATCTTCCACAGCCAGTTCGCGGAGTTTTCGCAGATGGAGGAGCGCATCCGCCGCCTCAAGGGGAAGGACGTGTACCTCATGTTCGACGTGACGGAGGAGGCTGACAAACTGGTGGCCGGCTATACCTTCTTTCAGCCCTATGCGCGCTCCTGGCCGCCGCACAATCATACGGACCAGGAAGAAGTCTACGTGTTTATCCAGGGCCACGGCGCCATGGAGGTTTACGAATCGCCGGAGACGCTGAGTTTTGTGCACAGTGTCCGGAAAGGCGACATGGTGACGATTCCGTACCTCAACTATCATCCCGTGTTCGCGCAGGAAGACCCGCTGCATTTCATCTGGTGCATCGCGGGCGAGCGCTATTGGGTGGGCGACAGGAACAGGGACTTCATGAAAGGCGGCACGGGCCCCATCACCACCTGACGGCGCGAGATGGCGCGCCGCAGCCTCCACCACCTAACCTGGAACATGGTGAACGAGAACATAGTCCACGGCGCAGTGTCCTTCGGCGCGGCCTTCGCGGCGGGAATGATCAACTCTGTTGCCGGTGGCGGAACCCTGCTCACCTTCCCCACGCTGGTGTGGCTGGGACTGCCGCCCATCATCGCCAACGCCACGAGTACGGTGGCCATCTGGCCGGGCGGCGTGGGCGCGATGTGGGGATACCGCAGGGAATTAAGCCGCACTCCGGGACGCCTGCTGGCGCTGGTCGCCCCGAGCCTGATCGGGGGCATCGGAGGCGCGCTGCTGCTTCGCTCGACGCCGCAATCGGCGTTCAAGGCGCTGGTTCCCTACCTCATTCTGTTCGCGACACTGCTGTTCATGGCCCAGGAACCCGTGCAACGCGCCTTGAAGGCGCTGGGAGGCGAGAAGGGGCACACGAGCACTGGGTGGCTGGCGGGAGCCATGGTTTTTCAATTGTTCGTTGCCCTGTATGGCGGATATTTCGGAGCTGGTATCGGCATCCTGATGCTGGCTGCCCTGAGCATCCTCGGGCTCAACGACATCCACCAGATGAACGGGTTGAAGATGTTCTTCGCCCTCTGCATCAACGGCGTGGCCGCGGTCTATTTCATTTATGCGGGCATGGTGTTCTGGCCGGATGTGATTCTCATGGCCGCCGGCGCCATCCTCGGCGGTTACGGCGGCGCGGGACTCGCCCGGAAAATGGGCCGCCAATTCGTGCGCGGCGCCGTCATCTTCATTGGTTTCGCGATGGCGCTGTCTCTTTTCGTAAAGCAGTAACTCCCCCCCCCCACTTGCATCCGGCGATTCGAAACAGTATTTTCTGTGGAGAGGATTCATATGTCCCTTTTCCATTCATCATTTACTAATCGATCCCAAATCCGCCGTAGAAGTCTCCTCGCCCTGGCCGGAGGTTTTGCTGGCATGTTCCAGATGACAAAACAATCGGCCGGCGCGCAAGGCGCCTCCGCGAGCGGTGTCAACCGCAACTCGTCGCCCAGCCAGTTGAAGATCACGGACATGCGATCGGTACTGGTGGCCTCCAACTACGACTACCCCATCATCCGCATTGATACGAACCAGGGGGTGTACGGGCTTGGAGAAGTGCGCGACGCCGGACGCGAAGGAATTGCGCTCGTGTTGAAGCCCCATCTTCTCGGGAAGAACCCGCTGTACATCGAGCCGATCCTGGACAGCATTCGCAACTTCGCCGGCCAACAGCGGTTGGGCGGCGGCTACAGCGCCGTGGACATGGCTCTGCACGATATTGCAGGCAAGGTGTACGGCGTGCCTGCGTGGCGGCTGGTGGGTTCCAAGTACCGCGACAAGATCCGCATCTACTGCGACACGGATCAGAGCAAAGATCCGAAAGTATTCGCCGAGAGGCTAAAGAAGCGCAAGGAAAAGGGATTCACGTTCTTCAAAATGGACCTTGGCACCAACCTGGTCGCTCACCGTCCCGGAGCAGTCAACAGCCTCGGCGTCGCCACCGAAAAAGGTCTGCAATACCTTTGCGAGTACATTCAGGCAGTGCGCGACGCGATCGGATGGGAGGAGCCGTTGGCCTCGGATCATTTCGGCCGCCTGACCATGAAAGACAGTATCCGCTACGCGCGCGCCTTCGAGAAGTACGACTTGGCCTGGGCGGAAGACATGATTCAGGTAGGCCACCTGGGAGCGGGCGGAGATGCGCCGAAGAACTGGCGGGCCTACAAACAACTGTCGGAGTCGACGACCACGCCCATCGCCACCGGAGAGAGCCTCTTCGGGCTGGAGGAGGGCTTCCGGGACCTCATCGACAACCGCGCCGTAGATATCATTCATCCGGATCCGCTCACTTCAGGAGCCATCCGCGAGACGAAGCGCATTGCCGACTATGCGTCGATGCACGGCGTACAGACGGCGATCCACTTCGCTGGTTCGCCCGTGGGCTGCCTGGCGTCGGTGCACATGGCGGCAACCATCAAGGACATGCTCGCCATGGAAAACCACGCCGTCGATATTCCCTGGTGGGACAGCCTGGTGACCGGTCCGCACAAGCCGATCGTCGACCGTGGATTCATCACTGTGCCGGACACCCCGGGACTCGGAGTGGAACTCAACGAAGCTGCCATCAAAGAGCACATCCGCAAAGGCGGCTACTTTGATCCCACTCCGCAGTACAACGACTATATCCTCGACCACTTCCGGATCGGCGGGCCGTATCCGCACCTGGACGAGCACGGAAATCCCGTCGTGAGCCGGTAGTTTTACGCCACCTCGCGGTTCGCCCGGTCGCGCAGGGCTTTCATATAGCCGATGGTGTAGACCAGGTTAGCCGCGGGGTATCCTCCGCCCGGAACGTGATCGGGAATGATGATGCCCGTGAAGTTCTCCTGCTTCAACGCGCGCATCACGGCGTACATATCGACATAGCCGTCATCGAGGAAGGCTTCACGGAACTTCGGCAGCGGAGAGGTGACATTGCGGAAGTGCACTTTGAACAGTTTTTTCTTCTTGCCGAAGTAGTGCACGGCCTCCACGGGGGAGAGGCCCATCATCTTGCCCCCTTCCGCCCACGTGCCGATGCAGAGACAGGCGCCGAAGTTTTCCGAATCGGCAATCTGAAACGCCCGGTTGTAGCCTTCCACGTTGCGGAACACGCGCGCCACTCCGCCCAGCGTGTCCACCGGCGGATCGTCCGGATGGAGGCCGATGCGGACTTTGTTCTTCTCCGCCACGGGCATCACCGCGCGGATGAACTTCGTGAAAGTGCCCCAGATATGATCGGCGTGATACTCCTTGCCGTGGGAGAACGGAAGCGTGCGCGCGACGGCGAGGTCAAATTCGCGCGTCGGCGCTCCGCCCCGGGCCGTCTGGATGGAGGTCTGGTAGTAGCCGGGTACCTTCTGGACCTTGATGTTCGCCATGTGCGCGTAGGTGGTGTAGTGGATCCCCGCGCGGCTGAGGTTGCCTAGATACGACTTGTACTGCGCGATCTTGTTGTCCACGCCGTCGAGGCCAAGGACGATGGTGGGATCGCAATGCAGATCGAGGATGCCGATGTTGTACACCTCGACGTGATTGGCCTCGAGTTTCTTCCTCGTGGCCAGCATCCACTCGAGGTTGTTGTTCTCGATGGTGGTCCAGATGGACACCGCCTCCACCCCCGAGAAGCGCAGCATCTCGAAGTCGTTTTCCTTGGGAGCGGGAGTGAAGGAAGTGCCGAGTTTGATGCCCGCCACCCGTTTTTCCTGCGCCGCCAGGGCGAGGAGGCCTCCCATTGCTGTGGCGGCCCCCATGCGTACAAAATGACGCCGGTCCAGTTTCATGTCTTCCGGTCCTCCTTGATCCAAAGCTCGCACAGGGCGAGTGGGCTTCTCAAAAGCGCAAAGGGCACGTCCCGCGCCCCCAAGGTACGAGGAACACCGCGATGATTCGCGGCGCGGGCGGGCTCCGTTTTGCGCGTTTTACTCAAAAGCGCAAAGGGCACGTCCCGCGCCCCCAAGGTACGAGGAACACCGCGATGATTCGCGGCGCGGGCGGGCTCCGTTTTGCGCGTGTTTCTCAAAAGCGCAAAGGGCACGTCCCGCGCCCCCAAGGTACGAGGAACACCGCGATGATTCGCGGCGCGGGCGGGCTCCGTTTTGCGCGTGTTCTTCAAAAGACCAATCGTATACCGAATTGGATGTTGCGGTTGCCGCCTCCTTCGGTGATCTGTCCGAAGAGGGCGTTGGAAACATCGGTGGAGGCGCCGCGGACGTCGAATTGCGGCGTGTTGAAGATGTTGTAGAACTCGGCGCGGAACTGGATATTGTAACGTTCCTTAATCGGGTTGTTCTTGAAGAACGACCAGTTCCAGGCGTAGCGTGCCGGAGTGCGCAGGTCAGGCTGGCTGAGGCTGTCGGTGGGAACGGTGAATGGAGCGGCGGCTTTGAAGGCCGTCGTATCGAACCACTTCGTCTTCGTCGGGTTGTCGATGACGCCGCTCTTCAACCGGTCAGCGCGTCCGTTGGTGTAGATGAAGTCGAGCAGGCCGGTGGTGTCCGGAGCGGTGATCAGAATCGGGCGTCCGGCCTGGAGGACAGTAATGCCGCCAAACTGCCAGTTGCCGAGCACGCGGGCGGCAATGCCCTTGGAAAAATGCGCCTTGCCGATGCCGGCGGGGATATCCCACAGGTGGCTGATGACGAGCCGGTGCGGCGTGTCGTTGGCATCAAGACCGCGGTTGTAGTTGGGGTTGTAGAGCGCGTTCGAGGGACCGACCACCCAGGAATTCGATTCCGCCGTCGAGGCGATCAGCTTCGAAAGCGTGTAAGCAACCGACAGCGTGTAGCCTTTGCCGTAGGATTTCTCCAGCCGCGCGGTCATGCTCTGGTAGCTGGAATCGCCATACGGGCGGCGCACCGCGAGAATCTGCTGATATTGAGGGAACGGCCGCAGCAGTTGCCGCCGCTGGATGGTGGGGAATGCCCCGACGCCACCCACGATCTTGCCGTAGAACGGATTGGGGACGACATCGAGCAGCTTTGACCCGTACTGGCTCAACAGCAGCGGATCGTTGGCGTTGTCCATGCGGTTCCAGAACAGGTGCGTCGCTTTGGTCCCTACATAAGCGACTTCCACCAGCGTGTCCGGCCTCACCTGCCGCTGGATGGACATGGTCCAGTTCGCCAGATAGGCCAGCGGATGATCCTTGAAATCGACCCGGATGTTCTGTCCTACGAAAGTGGTCACGCCTTTCTCGGGAAACACAAAGCCGGCCGCAAACGGGTTGGACCACGACCCGCCAACCGGAGGTGTAAAGGCGATGGGATTGGGCGCGCCAAGCGAAACGGCGTTGGTGGTGAACAGGCCGGTGCCGAAGTCGGTGGCCGCGGCGTTCAACCCGTTGTTGGCCGAATTGAAGATGCCGCTGGCCACACGGATCACCGTCTTGTCATTGAACTGGTAGGCGATGCCGATGCGAGGACCAGGGGTGTTGTAGTTCGGGTCGCTGTGGTAGCCTCCCGGAGGCACCCATTTGAAAATTCCCGGCAGCCCGCTTTGCGGCTCGATGGCCTTGGGGTCGAAATAGCCGATCGCTCCGAACTTGTCGCCGTAGGGAGAGGTGTATTCATAGCGGAACCCGAGGTTCAGCGTGAGCTTCGGAGTGATGCGCCAGTCGTCCTGAATGTAGCCCGCATTGTAGCGTTGGAACAGAGACATGCGCGGAGTGGTTTCCATGCTGCCGGAAATCGGCACTCCCAGAAGGAAACTGGCGAATCCGTTGCCTGAATTGATGGCGGTGACGGCCGGATTCGGACCCTGAGTGTACGTGCGGTCGAAGACGAACTGGCCGCCCGAGTTGCGCGACAGGAAGGCCGCCATCTTCATGCGTTGCAGATCCACGCCGACCTTGACGCTGTGTTTCCCGCGGATCCAGGTGAGGTGATAAAGCGCGTGCCAGGAATCCTGGGGACTCAAGTTCTTGCTGTTGCCTCCGGTCTGCCCGACGCCGAGATTGCCCACCTCGTTGGCGCCGAATGTCGCCACCGCCAGTCCCGTGCCCGTGGCATACTGCTGCACGAGGATCTCGGGGAATTGCTTATACGTCACCGCATTCGCAAGGCTGGTGGGAAAGCCGAGAGTGGACATGTCAAACCCTTCGCTCACCGGAGTGGTGTTGTATTGCAGGCGCGTGTAAGAGACGCGAAACTCGCCCAGCAGGGTGGGTGTGAACGTGGAAGTGAGACTGATGCCGGCGTTGCGCGTGGGTTGGTAGGTGATGGTGCCGCCGGGGAAGACCGGATCCACGATGCCCTTCAGAAACTGCTCGTTCTGCGAACCACCGAAACGCCCGAACAACCGGTGTTTCTTGCTCAGTTCGTGGTCAATGCGCGAAAACCAGATGCTGTTGTTGTAGACGTTCTTTCCGGACTTGAAGAAGTTGTTGATCTGCCCGAACTGCTCGCCGGCGCGGTTGGGATCAGGCCAGTATTTCGCCACATTGGCTGAGATCGCATGAATGCGGCTGGCCGGGATCATGTTGCCCGGGAACTGGTCGCGAATGAACGTGCCCGGGGCATTCGGATTCGCGCGGGTGGTGAGGTAATCGTAGATGACATCCTGGTTTCCGTTGCGGTCCTTGGCATTGCGGAAATCGCCGGTCTTCCATTCGGGAAGCGGCACGGTGTTGAGGAACGACTGGGGAGTTCCCTGGCGGATGCTTTCGTAGTTGACAAAGAAAAAGGTGCGGTCGCGAATGATGCGCCCGCCGCCGGCAGCGCCGTACTGGTTGTATTGAAACGGCAGACGGGCAACGCGGTTGCGATTGTTCGTCCACGAGTTGGCATTCAGCTTTTGGCTGCGCAGGAATTCGTATAAAACGCCGTGATATTCATTGGTGCCCGATTTCGAGGCGACATTGATGACCCCGCCTCCGGCACGCCCGAATTCAGCCGCATAGCTCGCAGTTTCCACCTTGAATTCCGCCACCGATTCGATGGGAAACGAGTAGGACTGGCCGCCCGAGGTGAATCCGCGCGTGTCGCCGCCGTCCATCAGGATGGCGTTCTGGTTGGCGAGGCCGCCGGAGATCCTGGCATTTCCGGCCGAACCCACGGCGTCGCCTCCGGCAGCCACCTGGCCGCGTGTGGGGATGACGCCGGGAGCAAGCGAGGCCAACTGGCGCGGATCGCGCCCCAGCAGCGGCAGCTCCACCACGCGCCGGGTCTCGACAGTCTTCCCAAGACCGGAGGTTTGCGCTTCCAATTGCACGGCGGTGGCCTGCACTTCCACGGCTTCCGCAAGCGTGCCGACTTCCAGAACCACGTTCACCGTTGCCGTGAGACCGACGGACAAAGGAATGTTGGTGGTTCGAAACGTGCGGAATCCTGTCTTTTCCGCGGTCAGTTCATACGTTCCCGGAGGCAGCGCGGGAACCACAAAGATACCGTCGTTGTTGGACACGGTGGTGTTGGTGACGTTGGTGTCCACATTGCGGACAGTGATAGACGCCTGGGGCACAACGGCGTGGGTAGCGTCGGCGACGGTACCGGAGATCGTAGCTCGTTCGCCTTGTGCGAAGACGAGATTCGCCGCGAGTAGAGAGAGAGGGACCAGAAGAAGGTGACGGAACATGAGACCAGACCTCGTGGATTGGGGTAGCGATAACCCTAAACGATGCTAGTCTATAACGGAGAAAAGGGAGACGCAACAGGAAAAATCGTTCAAACGCTCCCACCGCTCCAAGCGCTCGGCCCTACCGCAGCGGCGAATAGTCCGTCGGCTCCAGAAACACCGACTCCACCTTGTTCACAATCTTCCCGTTTGCTTCCGATGCCGCCGCCACCTTCTTCCACTCCGGATCGCTACGGAAGGCGTCCCACGATTTCTTCGCCGCTCCCCTGCTCTCATGCTCCAGCATGTAGACGAGCGTGTTGTCCTTGAGCGGCGCATCCTGCGGCACCCCATACCACACGCTCTTCATCCCGTGCCGGTTGAAGATGCTGATGGTGTGTTCGCGAAAGCGCTTGTTCAGGTCGCTGAGTTTCCCGTCATTCGTCGTATAGGTTCGCAACTCGAATACCTTGGACCGGGCAGCGGCGCGGATTTCTCCAGCCAGGAATCCGGCGGCGAAGACAGCGGACACCAGCAGAAATTGAAGTATCGTCGTTTTGCTCATTGGTAGATTATGCCGCACAACCCGCGGCGGACGCACAGGAACAGCACTGCCGGCTTAGACGGAATCGGCTCCCGCGGCCTTCCTGCGAACCCTCTGCGTGACCTCGATCCAGCGGGACAGCACGACGCGCAACTCTTCGATATGCACCGGTTTGCTGATGTAGTCATCCATCCCCGCGGCCAGGCAGCGCTCGCGATCGCCGCTCATTGCCAGTGCAGTCATGGCAATGATAGGGATGCGATCGCCGTTACGCTCCAGCTTTCGAATCTCGGATGTCGCCTCGAACCCATCCATTTCCGGCATCTGGCAATCCATGAGAATTGCCAGGAAGGACTTCTTGCGGAAACATTCGAGTGCGTGGAGCCCGTTCGGCACAATTTCGAACCGGTAGCCCAGCTTTTCCAGCATTCGCGAAGCCACACGCTGATTGATGCTGTTGTCCTCCACAAGCAGAATGCAGCCGCATTCCACTTTGGCCGCCTGCTCGCAAGGAGCCTCGTGGGAAACGTTGGGCAGCAGCCCCAGACATTGACGGATCGCGGTAAGCAACTGGTTTACACGGAGGGGCTTTGTCAGCACGGCCTGGCATTCGGGGCCGGCTTGCTGACCGCCGGCCATCCTGCCGAACGGGAGGATGAGGATGGCGGGGACATCTTGCACTTTGCGCAGCCGCTCCAACCATGAATCGGCAACCGAGCGGCCTTCCGCCTCGCCATCCACGATCACGGCGTCATACGGCCGGTTGAGTTGCCGCGAACGAACCAGTTCCCCGATGGCCATTTCGGCGTGGAAGGCGGCGAAAGCCTGGATTCCCCACTGCCGAAGCTGACTGGCGATAATGGTGGCTGCGAAGGAGTAGTGGCAGAGAATGAGGATTCTCTTGCCGATGAGATCGGCAGTTTCGAGAAAGGACTCCTTGCCGGGGACGCGCCGGCAGCGGACAGTGAACCAGAACCGCGCTCCCTTGCCCGCGATGCTGCGAGCTCCGATCTCGCCGCCCATCATCTCCGTCAGCCGTTTGGCGATTGCCAATCCGAGGCCCGTCCCTCCGTACTTTCGAACCAATTCCCCGCTGCCCTGGCTGAAGGGCTGAAAAAACCGGGTCTGGTCTTCCGCTGTGAATCCAGGACCGGTGTCGACAACATCGGTGCGGATCAGGAGATCCGAATCGCTTTCCTCCTCGATGCTGGCGACGATGAGAATGTGGCCGAACTCGGTGAATTTGAGTGCGTTGCCGACGAGGTTGATGAGCACTTGCCGCAGGCGGCGGACATCGCCGATGACTTCAAGCGGAACACGCGAATCAAGCTCGCAGAGCAACTCGAGGCCTTTGCCTTCGGTCATCGGACCGAGTAGTTCCAGAACATCGTCGTAGGGAGACTGGAAGCGGAATGTCCCCTGTTGAAGGTCCATCTTTCCGGCTTCGAGCCGGGAAAAATCGAGCACTTCATTAATCACATCGAGGAGAGCTTTCGTCGATCGCAGAAGCGTTTCGGTGAGTTCCCGCTGTTCGGCGGTGAGACGGGTTTCCGACAGGATGCGCGTCATACCTAGCACTCCGTTCATCGGGGTGCGTACCTCATGGCTGAGGTTGGCGAGGAACTCGTTCTTCGCGCGCTCGGCTCGCTCCACGCGGAGGAAGGCATCCCGCAACTCCGCTTCCCGGCTGTCGACAACTTGCCTTGCCTCGGCGGCCGAGCATGTGAGGGTAGCTAATCCGCGTGCCAGGGCGGAGCAGAAGTACACCTGGAAGGCGGCGAACACTGCGAAGAGACCGAACTGGGGCAAAGTGGGGACATTGGGAAGCGGAAAGGTGGCGATGCTCGAGTAGAAGACCAGCCCGAAATAGGGAAGCAGAAAAGCAGGTGCGGCGCGTACCGGGAGGCTGGGCTCGCGGTAGATGACGAGAACCAGCAGGCCGGCAGCGAACAAAGCGCCAACCTCGAGTGGACCCCCGCCGAGAAGTCCGTAAAGGGCGGTGAGCAACTGCATTCCGATGGCTACGAGGATCCTGCCTCGGGGTGCTCCCGGGCAGAGCCAGGTGGCCGCCAAGGTGATGGTGCACACCACAAACGCGGCGGCGGACATAGGAAGGAGACGGCCGAGGAATGCCGAAGCGATCGTGAGGAGAGCCGATTGAACGAAAATCCATAAGCGCAAAAACTCGTCCCCTCGCTCCTGCGCACAATACAGATCTACTTCCCGCACGGTTTGGACCGGAGAGGCGTCTTGCCCGGATTCAAAAAGCGAATCCAAGGCGAAAGGATTCTTCATGGCAGGCGAACCTTCCCCATTTCCCATTGTTTCCATGGGAGCCTATTTGCGGCGTTCCTACCGCACTGGATCACGCAAAGGATCTCGAAACCATCCTTGCCGGTACGCGATTTAATTCTAAGTCTTGCCGAAAAGTGTGTCAAAGTCCACAGAATTCTCTATAAATTTCCCGCGGGATTCGATGCCAAAGGGCCCGGCACAGGCGGGGGAACCCCATTATGACAGCATTTGCCTCATTCGATTCAGGATGTCCCGCGGGCTCAGATCGTCGGCAAAAATTAGAATAGACTCCGCGTGGCCCTCGGGTTTCCAGCGGTCCGCGAAGCGGGAACAGGGCGCGCCGGCGAAAATGGTGGCCAGCCGAACTCCGGAAGCTGCCGCGGCATGCTGTCCGGCGGAATCGTAACCACAATAGAAAGAGGAGTTTGCAATGGCGGCGGCGAACCCGGAAAACGATCCTGTGAATGTTCCCACATTGGCTAGACCCTTCACCGCGGCGTCAACCCTGTCGGATTCCTCTTTGCTCCCCCCGCGATCGACAAGAACCCGGCGTCCGGCGGCGCTGAACAGAGCAATGAGATCGCGCTCGAAGGACCCGGCAATGCGCTTGGCGGGATTCTCGCCCACACCCAGGCTCACGGTGATGTCTTCCGGAGCAGCCGGTGCGTCCGGCGCGAGGAAAGGACGCACGTCCTCCACCCCGAATGTGCGGCGCACCCACTCGCGGGTGAGGGCGGATAGCGATTGGTTTCCGTAACCGCCATAGGCGCGGCTCTCGAAGAAATAGTAGTTCTCCTCGCCGCACACGGGAAGCAAGCCAAGCTGCGTGAGGCGCGAGTCCGGATCCAGGACAATGGCATCAGGACCGGAAAATGCGTCCTGCAAGGCGGGCAGGACCGCAAGCCGGCGCCCCAGCGCGCCATCGCGCACATAAGCCGCCGGCATGTGACGAATGTTCGTGCCGGCGCGGAACAGTTCGTAGTTTTTCTCGGGTCCCGCAAAGTAGATCTCCGCGCGGGGAAAGCGCCTCATGGCCGCCGCAAGCAGGATGCTGGTGATGGCAATGTCGGCGCCCAAGGTGACGCGGGAGAGAACGAAGACGCGACCCGGATCTCGCGCCTCCCGATACTCGCGTGGCTGCCGCACGCGCCGGTAGCGCTCGAGGAGTTCCTGCTTCCGGTAGCGCGGCAGTGCGTAGGCGATGGCTTCACTGAACAGCGCGGCGTAGCAGTCGCACAGGCACGGTTCAAAAAGGTCCGCCAGCTTCTCGACCACGGTGCGAAAGAGAGCCCGGCTGGCGCGGGTGGCCGTGGCAGGGTCTTCGCTCAGCGCCAGGCGCAGCAGGGTCTCGAGCAGTTCCGAGGAATAGTCGTTGCCGCGCAGACACTGGTTGAGCAGCTCTAGCGCCAGGTCCTCAGGCGAGATACTTTCCAATGAACAACTCCAGCTTCGTTCGTGTGGCTTCGGGAATCGCCTTGCGGTCCGTAATGATGGCGTGAGAAAGAGCGCTGTGGCACTTGCAGGTCATGCCGGAGGGGATCTTCGCGACGGCCGCGCGTACCACGCTGGCCGCGTTCTCCGCGTTCTTCATGAGGTGCGCGATGATGTCGTTCACGGTGACGGCATCGTGATCGGGGTGCCAGCAGTCATAGTCCGTCACCATCGCCACCGTCACATAGCCGATCTCTGCCTCGCGCGCGAGTTTCGCTTCCTGAAGATTGGTCATCCCGATGACATCCATCCCCCAGGAGCGGTACACATTCGATTCAGCCTTGGTGGAAAAAGCGGGCCCTTCCATACACAGATACGCGCCCCCCTTCTTGGCATCCACACCGGATTCCTTGCAGGCATCGAGCACAATGGCGGCGAGGTCTTCACAGATTGGGTCGGCGAAACTGATGTGGGCGACGCAGCCTTCGCCGAAAAACGTCGAAACGCGGCCCCGCGTGCGGTCGAAGAACTGGTCCGGAAGGACAAACTGAAGCGGCTTGTGCTCTTCCTTGAGCGATCCGACAGCACTCAGGGAAATGATGTACTTCACCCCAAGTTTCTTGAAGCCGTAGATGTTGGCGCGGAAGTTCAACTCCGACGGGCTGATGCGGTGGCCGCGGCCATGCCGCGCGAGAAACGCCACTTTTTTGCCGGAAAGCGAGCCCACGATATATGCGTCCGAGGGATTGCCCCATGGCGTTTCGATATTCACTTCCTCGTGCGCCTCAAACCCGGGCATGGCATACAGACCGCTGCCGCCGATGATTCCGATTTCCGCGTTCAATGAGATTTCTCCTGTTCGTCCTGAATCAATTCGAGAAGAACGCCTCCGGTGGAGGCGGGGTGAACAAAAACGTAGAGGTGGCCGCCGGCGCCGCGGCGCGGTTCGTTCAGCACGCGCGCGCCCTCTTCTTTCAGCCTTGCCACGGCGGCGGAAAGGTCCGGAACCCGCAGCGCGATGTGATGCAACCCCTCGCCTCGCTTTTCAAGAAAACGGGCGACGGCGGAGTCTGCCGTGGCCGGTTCGAGGAGTTCGAGGCGCGATTCCCCGGCGGGCAGCATGGCCACGTGCACGGCTTCCCCGGCCACCGTCTCCCGCATGCTGACGCTCATGCCAAGCTGCCGTTCATAGAAGTCGAGAGCCTTGTCGAGGGAACGCACGGCGATGCCGAGATGATCAATGGCGAACGGTTTCATCACGAGTCTAGCTGATCCAGCCGCCTCCGAGGACCAGATCGTCATCGTACAGCACCGCGGCCTGGCCCGGGGTGACGGCGCGCTGCGGTTCGTCAAACAGCACCCGGAACGAGCCGCTCTCCTCGAACGGATACACCGTAGCAGGCGCGGCTTCGTGCCTGTTGCGGATCTTCACGCGGGCACGCCGCGGGGCGGTGAGTTCAGGGAAAGCGATCCAGTTTGCGTTGCGGGCGATCAGTTCGGCGCGCAGCAGGTCCGGATTGCGGCCCACCACCACTTTCTGCTCGGCGGGATGCGTGGCAATGACGTACAGTGGTTCGCCGGCGGCGATGCCGAGCCCCTTGCGCTGTCCCACCGTGAAGTGATGCACGCCGCCGTGCCGCCCCAGCGTCCGGCCGGAGGTGTCCACGATTTCGCCCTCCGTGGATTCGCGGGCGATGCCTTGCTCGGCGAAGTAGGCGTCAATGAAAGCAGCGTAGTCGCCGTTCGGAACGAAGCAGATCTCCTGGCTATCCTGTTTCTCCGCCACCGGGACATCCAGATCACGAGCCATCTCGCGCACGCGGGGCTTCACCATTTCGCCCAGAGGGAACAAGGTGCGGGCCAGTTGCGGCTGCGTGAGTCCCCACAGGAAGTAGGTCTGGTCCTTCGAAAGGTCAACGGCGCGGAAGAGGAGAAACCGGTCCGAATCTCCGTCATGACGGATCCGCGCGTAGTGCCCCGTGGCGATCTTCTCCGCTCCCAAACCGTCAGCGAGTTCGAGAAACTGATCGAACTTCACGAAGTTGTTGCAGAGCGTACAGGGGATGGGCGTGCGCCCGGCGAGGTACTCCTCGACGAACGGCCGCACCACCTGGTCCTCGAAGCGCTGTTCGAAGTTCACCACGTAGTACGGGATGCCCAACCGCTCCGCCACGTAGCGCGCGTCGTAGACGTCATCTAGTGAGCAGCAGCGTCCGGTGGCGCCTTCGTTCGATAGCGCGGGCAGCCGCCGCTGGTTCCACAACTGCATCGTCATGCCGATGATCGAGTGTCCCTGGCTGCGCAGCAATGCGGCAACGGTGGAGCTATCCACTCCGCCGGACATGGCAACGGCAATCGGCTTCTCAGGCATGGCTGTAAGTGGAGACGCGGCGCAGATGACGCGCCGCTTCGGCGGTGGCCTCGATGAGCGCATCCACCTGCTCCGCGGTGTTGCCCCGGCCCAGGGAGAAGCGCACGCTCGAACGCGCCTGTTCCGCGGTCAACCCCATCGCGAGCAGCACATGGCTCGGCTCCACGGCTCCGCTCGAACACGCCGAACCGCTCGACACCGCAAACCCGCGCAAATCGAGCGCAATCACCATCGCCTCGCCTTCCACTCCGTCGAAGCGCAGATTGGTTGTATTCGGCAGGCGGTGCTCCCGGCTGCCGTTGACCGCTACATCCGGAACACGATCGAGGATGCCCTGCTCCAGGCGGTCGCGAAGAGAGGCGGCTTCCCCTCCCTCATGGGCGGCGGCTTCCTGCGCCGCGACACCGAAGGCGATCGCCCCCGGCACGTTCTCCGTTCCCGCGCGGCGGTCGCGCTCATGATGGCCGCCAAGCAGCAGCGGACGCGGATGAACGCCCTGGCGCACGTAAAGCGCGCCGATTCCCTTCGGGGCATGGAGCTTGTGCGCGCTGACGGAATAGAGATCCACTCCGAGCGCCGAGACCTTGACCGGGACCTTGCCGGCTGCCTGCACCCCATCCACATGGAACAACGCTCCGCCCTCATGCGCGATCCGCGCGATTTCCTCGATGGGCTGAATGGCTCCCGTCTCGTTATTGGCGTGCATGACGGACACCAGCGTGGTATTCCGGCGCATGGCGCGGCGCACATCTTCCGCAGCGACTCTCCCATCGGACCCCGGAGCAACGTAGGTAACCGCAACGCCCTGCTCTTCGAGCCGCGCGCACGGATTCAGCACCGCGGGATGCTCGATAGCCGTGGTCACGACGTGATCCCCGCTCCTGGCGATTCCAAACAAGGCGAGGTTGTTCGCTTCCGTGCCGCCGCTGAGCAGCACAATCTCCTTCGCGGAGCCTCCGAGCAGGGACGCCACCTGCCGGCGGGCCGCTTCCAAACGCTGCCTGGCCGCCTGCCCGTGGCGGTGGATGCTCGACGCGTTCCCGTACACCTCCTCGAGCGCGGCGCACATCGCCCGCAGCACTTCGCTCGAAAGCGGAGTGGTGGCGTTGTGATCAAAATAGAAAGTGGCCGGCATGTCAGGGTCGAAGAAAATGAGAACTCTTGTTTCATGATAACAAGCACTGTTGCCTTGTTCCGGACGGATAGCCGATGATCGTCAAGAGGACATGACCCAGCCCATCATCACCCTGACCACGGATTTCGGCTTGACGGACCACTTTGTGGGCGCCATGAAAGGGGTGATTCTCTCCATCGCCCCCAAGGCGCGCATCGTCGACATCACGCATGGCGTGCCCGCTTTCGAGGTGCGTGAGGGGGCCTTCGCGCTCGAGCAGGCCTACCGCTGTTTTCCGAAAGGAACCATTCACGTGGTGGTGGTGGATCCCGGCGTCGGCAGCCAGCGCAGGCCGATTCTCGCCGTCGGAGGCGGCTACAGTTTCATCGCCCCGGACAATGGCGTCCTCACCACGGTGCTTCAACGCGAGAAATGCGTGGTGCGCGAAATCACCGCCGATCGTTACTTCCGCAAGCCGGTGAGCCAAACATTTCACGGCCGCGATGTTTTTGCCCCGGCCGCCGCCCATCTCGCCGCGGGAGTAACCCCGGCGAAGTTCGGCAAACGCATCGGCAACGCGTTCCGGCTCGGCCTGCTGGAAGTCGTGCGAACGGGCAAGCGCGCCTGGACGGGTTCCATCCTCAAGATCGACAAGTTCGGCAACATCATCACCAACTTCCCCTGCGAGGAGTTCGCCGTCATCCGTGAGCGGCCGTTTGAAATGCAGGTCGGCTTTGAACCGGTATCGTCCCTCCAAACCAACTACTCCGCGGCGCAGTTTGGCGAGCCGTTCGTGATTGAGGGCAGCGCCGGATATCTCGAAGTGGCGTTCAAGCAGGCCAATGCCGCGCAGGCGCTCGGAGTGGGAGTGGGGGCGCCCGTGGAATTGAAGATCTACTGAGCCTATGCCGGAACTACCGGAAGTGGAAGCGGTGTGCCGCAAACTGCGCGTTCAGGCGCGGGGCGCACGGATCGTGCGGATGCGCGTGGAACGGCCTGGCATCGTGCAGCCGCAGAGCAAGACAAAGATAGAGCGCGAGGTGGCTGACTGCGTCCTCGAAGACGTGGAGCGCCGCGGCAAGAACATCCTTCTGCGCCTCTCCGGCGGCCGCGTGCTGCGCGTGCACCTGCGCATGACCGGGAATCTCTACGTCATTCCGAACGTCCGGTTCCGGCCCTCCGGAACCAGGGTATGGTGGGAGATGGAAGGCGGGCGCGGCCTCGTGTTCGAGGATTCCCGCGCACTTGGCAAGGTTCACCTCTACTCCGCGGGGGAGTTGGAGCAGGCGCTGGAGAACGTGGGCGTGGAGCCGCTGTCGGAGGAGTTCACCGAGGCTTGGTTCGTCACCGCGGCGCGGCGTTCGCGCAAGCCCGCCAAGCTCTTTCTCATGGACCAGCAGTATGTGGCCGGCCTCGGCAATATCTACGCCGCCGAGGCGCTCTTCCGGGCGCGCGTCCATCCCGAAAGGCCAGTCTGCGGCGTCTCGAAGCCCAAACTCGCCGCGCTCCATTCCGCCATCCGTTCCGTGCTCGAAGAGGCGCTTGCCTCCGCCGAACTCGCCTATGCCGAACCTGGACGTTTTGTGGAAGGGGAAAGCTTCGCCCGAGCGGTGTACGGCCGTGAGGCGGAGCCGTGTGTGCGCTGCGGCGGGAGGATCAGGCGCATCGCGCAAGGCGGGCGCTCGACGTATTTCTGCGCGGGATGCCAGCGATGAGCGCGCAGGAGCAGGGTCTTCTGGTACACGGCTCGAATCACTTCATCGTCAATGGGCCTCGCCCGCCGCTCGCTGATGCGCGCCTCCTGGTACGGAAGTGGGAGATGCCGGTCCCGGGCGCTGCGCCGCGGTGGCCGGCCCATCTGGACGCGTGGTCCATCTGCCGCAAGGCGCTGCGTGAGAACCTCCGTTGGGCCGTGGTGCTGCAAAGCGGCCATCCCCACAGCGCGGCAGTCGAGCAACTGCTTGCCGAACTCCGCGCGCGCGGCGTCGCCATTGAAGAAGGCCCCGCGCCCCTGGGATAAGCCGCTACAGCGTTCGCAGGTGAAACCCGCCGTCGATGTTCAGAATCTGCCCGGCCGCATAGTCAAGGTAACCGTCGGCAATGGCCCTCACCGCGCGAGCCACGTCCGCCGGTTCGCCCATGCGCCGCTGCGGCAGCAGACCGCCCGCGATCCGCTCCTCGTACAGCGACTCCACCGTGCTGATCATGTCCGTGCGAATGATGCCCGGGCGGATCTCGAACACCTGGATGTTGTGCGGCGCCAGCCGCGCGGCCCACAGCGCCACGCTCATGCTGAGCCCGGCCTTCGAAATGCAATACTCGGCGCGCTGCACCGTCGCGGCGTAGGCGGAAATCGACGTCACGAACACAATGCGCCCGCTGCCCTGCCCGAGCATCCAGCGCGCGCCAAGCTGGGTGAGAAAATGCGGGCCTTTCAGGTTGACGCCGATCAGCTCATCGAAGCTCGCTTCGCCCGATTCGACAATGTCCAGCCGCTGGCGCTGGGTGATGCCGGCGTTGTTCACCAACAGGTCGAGGCGGCCGAACTTCTCCTTGCAGAACGCCATCACGGCGAAGCGGTCCTCTTTCGAGGAGATGTCGCATTGGAAGACTTCGCAGCCTGTTTCTTCGCGCAGCGAAGCGGCGGCATCGGCGCGCCCGCGGTAGGTAGCCACTACGTCGTGTGTGCGGGAAAGGTCGATGGCGATGCCTCTTCCAATGCCGCGGCTTGCGCCGGTGACGAGCGCGACGGGCTTCATGCGCCTGCCCCCAGGCAGTGGCCGATGGCCGCAGTCAGTTCCTCAATCGCGATCCACTCGACGAACCTCGTTTCCCCAACCAGCACGGTGGGAGTCCTGGCAATACCCATCGCCACCCCCGACTGGTAATCGTTCTCCACTGCCGCGGCAAGCGCGGCATCCTCCAGCGCGCGGATGGCCTCCGGACTGTCCTGGCCGTGCCGGGCGGCGAACGCCGAAATCCAGGCCGGCAAGGTTTCTTCGGTGATCATCGAAAGATTGCCCAGCACCTCGCGCCGGAATCCCATCGCCGCCTGCGCGCTTGTCCGCTGAAAATGCTTCGATGCTATGGACGCCTTGCGCGCCCAGGCATGCTTCGGCAGGGGGAAATCCCGATATTCGAACCCGGCGCGGTTCGCAAAGGAGGGAATCACCCGGTCATCCAACTTGCGCCGCAGCCAGGCGCAGTCTTTGCATTGCAAGTCCTCATACACAATGACTCGAACGGCACTACTGGCGTCGCCCTCGATGAGAGGCGGAATGATGACAGGCATGAACCTACTGTTATCGCATATCGGGCAAGCTACTTCTGAAAGAGTTTGCCCACCATCCCCATCACGTCGTCAGCGATGCTGCCGTCCTTGTTCGTGTCCAGCAATCCGCTGAGCGCGCCCAGGATGCCCTCCGCCGGAGCAGCCTGCGAAGCGAGGTTCTGCTGGGAGGAATGCCTGCTCAAAGCGCCCATCACCATGGTGGCCACCACCGGCAGCATCTGCTTGAGGATACCGGGGCCGATGCCGGTCTGTTCGGCCGCGCTTGCGGCCACCTGGCGGCTCACGTCCTTGCTGCCGAGCAGATGGCCGAGGATGCCATTGCCCTCGGCGACGGTCGACTCGTTCGCCAGCGTGGAGGGGTCGTCCAGGAACCGCTGGTGGTTGCCTTGCGTAAGAGCGCCCAACAGGCTCTCCAAGCCTCCCTCCTGAGCCACGTTCTTTTGCAGCCCGCCCGCGAGCGCGGGAAGTAAAGCCGAAATGGCTGATGTAGCCTGGTTCTCATCAAGGCCGAACTGACCAGCCAATTGGCGAACGGCGCCGCCGCCCTGCGCCTGAAGCAGCGTTTCCAGCAGATTCATAAGATTTTCCTCCTTCGTCGTGCACTCCCTATTATGCATTCAGTTTGATAAATCTTTTGCTCCCGCCTTGCATTTTGTAGCCGTGATGGGTCACTCTGGTCAAAGTAAGGAGGAATCATGGACCTGGATCAATTGAAACAAAAATATCGATCCGTACTCGACCTGATCAAGCAGCAGGGAGTCGTGCTCTCTCACTTGCACGTGCAGGACGGCAAGCTATTCATGCAGGGAGCGGCGCCCAACCAGGCGGTGAAGAACCTCGTATGGGACGAAATCAAGCGCGTGGACGTCTCCTTCGGCGATTTGACCTGCGACCTGACGGTGGACGAAAGCCTGCCGCAGCCCGCTCCTCCCGTCAAGAAGTACGTCGTGGTGGCGGGCGATTCGCTGTGGAAGATCGCCGCCAAACACTTTGGCAATGGCGCGCTGTATCCCAAGATTATTGAAGCAAATCCGTGGAAATTGACTGACGAGCACACGGTAATTCACCCGGGTGATGAACTGATCATTCCCAATCTGTAAAACGCGAGATGCGGCGCGGCCTATCCAACGGGATTTTCCCGCGCCGCGCCGCGGTGCAGCTTGAATGCTTCAAGCAGTTCGGACGCCACACGTTTTCCCTTCTCGAAGGCGCCCTCGTAGGCGAGCTTGCGCTCTTTCCGGCTGAATTCATACCCCTCCCGGTAGAGCCGCTCCAACACTCGCCCGGCCACGTAGGTTCCCGCGTAAGCAATCGCCGCCTTGGGGATGAGCCCGCCCCCGAAGGGAATCTTGCCCGCAAGTTCACGCGCAATCGCCCTCCATCCAAAAGCCCCCGCGAGAATCGAGCCGATTTCGCCGCGCTGCTCCTTGTAGCCGATGATGCGGTCACTGGCCGCGGCCAGCAGGAATGCCATGCGCACCTGGTTCACCGTGAGGAACGCCGTGTCGGAGGCGAATTCTCCGATCGCCCAGGGCAGTTCCATCACGTTCGGGATGATATCGGGAAGGGCCGTCGCGATGGAAAACAGCGCATTCTCTTTGCTCACCGTGTGAATCACCTTCTCGCTGACATGCTTGCGAAACGGGGTCGAGATGCGCGCCAGTGGCAGAGCGAAGTGTTCGCGGGCCGCCAGAACCTCCTCCACCGTCACATCCGGCGCGTCGGTATGGTACACGAATGTCCCGTGCGGACGCCGGACGCCTTCCTCGTAGATCTCGATATCGAATCGGGCGGGGCGGTCCTCGTCGCCGGCCCGGTAGATGTGCTGAAACCCCTGCAACCGCCGCTCCCGCGACATCGCTTCCGGGCAGAGGAACGTCTCCATCTCGCTGAGCGCCTGATCACTGTTCGCGTACAAGCCTATCGAGAGATTCCGCTCCGACATGGCCCTGACGTCATGCGGGTTGAGATGGGAGATTGCTGACCAGACCTGCCGGAAGATGTGTTGCGACACGGGTTTTCTCACCTCCATTGTAATGTGGACTGCCGCTGATTGTTAGGACGCACGGGAGGCCGCTCAGGTTCATCGGAGCCCTCGCCGGTTTGGAGTATGCTATGGAGACATATCGCCGCCGCGCCGCGAAAGGAGTTCCATGTCCGCCATCCCTCTCCGGAGGCTCCGGCTTCAGCCCCTGATGGCTCAGGCCGCTGTCTCGCCTCCGCAGTCCCCTTCCCTTGCCATCACCGGCGTCGAAGCCTGGAACATCCGCCAACCCGTGGGCGGCCGCGCCTGGGGACTGGTGCGGCTCGCCACCAGCGAGGGATTGGAGGGCTGGGGCGAATCGAAGCCGCTGTCCCGGGAGACTGTGGCCACCCTCCGGACCGCTCTCAAAGGAGCGAATGCCCACAGTTATGAAGCGTTGCGCGTGAAGCTCAAAGGTCACCCCGCCTGCGCCGGTGTGAACGCGGCCGCCCTCGATATCCTCGGCAAGGCTGCCAAGGTTCCGGTCTACCAGTTCCTCGGTGGACCCACCCGTAACAAGGTGCGCGCCTACACCTCCCTTCACGGCGCGAATGATGACGCAATCCTCGAAAACCTGCGCGACGCCAAAGCGGCGGGACACAGGGCGTTCGCCGTGCCTGTCCCCACCCCGCCGTTCCGCAACTCGGGCAAAGCGCTGGTGCTGGCCGCACAGAGGCGCATGGACACGATGCGGCAGGCCGCGGGAGACGGCGCCGATCTGATCCTCAACGGCTCCGGCCGCCTCACCCCCGGCGACGCAGCGATCCTCGCGGAAGCCTTCGAGCGCTACCACGTGCTGTTCTTCGACGAACCCTGCGCCAACGCGAGCCTCGGCGCGCTCCGCAAGATCTCCGCGGAAAACGTCACCCCGCTCGCCTTCGGCGCCGGAGCCGCCGAGGCGAGCCATTTTCAAGACCTGCTGCGGGAGGACGCCGTCGACCTGTGCCGCCCGGAACTTGCCATCCACGGTATCAGCGGCATTCGTAAGATCGCCGTCATCGCCGAGGTCAACTATGTGGCCGTGGCCCCCCGCAACAACGAAGGACCCATCGGCACGGCGGCATGCCTCCATCTTGCGGCCAGCCTGCCGAACTTCTTCATCCAGCACATTCCCTTCCCCAACGCGAGGCAGGACCGCGAAATGCGCACAGCGATCACCGGCGGCAATGCAGAAGTCGTCCAGGACGGCTACGCGCCGCTGAACACGCAACCCGGGCTCGGAATCCGCGTCAACCGCGATGCCCTGCAAACGTACGGGGAGGCCCTCGCATGAAACGCCGCCAATTCTTCCCCAGTCTCGCCGCCGGCGCGCTTGCCGCCCCCGGCGCCCGCGCGGCCGGCATCTGCGGCTGCGCGCCGATGATGCAGCCCTCCGGACCACTCGGAGCCGATGCCTTCCATGCCGTCGGTTCCAGGCTGCGGATCACCGCAGTCAAGGTGTTCGGCGTCTCCCTCACCCCCACTTCCGACCGCCCGTATGTGTTCGTGAAACTCGAAACCAACCAGGGCCTGGCGGGCTGGGGCGAAGGGACGCTCGAAGGCAAAGCCGCGGCCGTAATGTCGTGCGTCGAGGACTTCAAGGAATTTCTCATCGGCGCGGATCCCATGCAGGTGGAGCACATCTGGCAGTCCATGTACGTCCACAGCTTCTACCGGGCCGGTCCCGTGATGGGCTCGGCCATATCGGGAATCGACCAGGCGCTGTGGGACATTCGCGGCAAGGCGCTCGGAATGCCTGTCTACAAACTCCTCGGCGGCCCCTTCGATTCCCGCGGCGTGCGCGGCTACTACCACATGCGAGGCGAGACGCTCGAGGAATTGCGCGCCTTGCGCGCCTCGGCAAAGGAACTCGGCGTCACGGCGTTCAAAACCGGCATTCCCGGCTACTATGAGTGGATCGAAACCAACGCCACCATCCATCGCGCGGTGAAGTCGCTCGAGACGCTGCGCGAAGGGCTCGGCCCCGACATCGACATCGCCGTCGATTTCCACGCCAAGACCAGCCCCAGCGTCGCTTCCGTCATCATCAAGGAAATGGAGCCGCTCAATCTCCTGTTCGTCGAAGAGCCCTGCCCACCCGAGAACGCGAAGGCGATGGCGAAGATCAGCCGCCGCTCCACCACGCCTATCGCCACCGGCGAGCGTCTCATCGCCGCCTATGGAGCCAGGGAACTGGTGGAAATGGGCATCGTCGACATCATCCAAACCGACATCAACCATACGGGCGGAATCACCGCATTGTGGAAGATCGGCGCCCTGGCCGAGCAGGCCGGCATTTCGATGGCTCCACACGCCTGTGAAGGCCCCATCGGCGGCCTTGCCACCGTCCATGTGGACGCCGCGACGCCGAACTTCCTCGTCCAGGAAATCTGCAGCGGGGTCAAACCTGCCATGCAGGAAAAAGTGTGGGAGGAGTGGCTTGGCTTCCCGGCCATGCGCATGGTGAACGGCCGCTTTCCGCTCTCGCAAAAACCCGGTCTCGGTTTCGAACTGACGGAGGCGGCGCTGAAGAAATATCCCTTCGGAGGAACACGTCCCATGGCGCGCGTCTTCCACAAGGACGGCTCCGTCGCGGAATGGTAATTCTCACCCTGCTGGCGGCCGCCGCGGCATTCGCGCAAATGCCGCAGAACCCATCGCCGATGGTGGAACACCGGCGGCCTCATCCGCGCCTCACCGAGCAGCACCCGCCCGGGCGTAGGGAGGCGCTGTCGCTGGGCACTCTCTATATCCCCGGTAAGTCCCGCCCACGTACGCTGCTGTTTTTCTTTCACGGCGGGACTTGGCTGCCGGAAGTGGCGGCAGCCAAGCGGCGCCTGGCGGTGGTCACCATTCAGATCGGGGCGGGTTCAGGAGTCTACAGCCGCGCGTTTACTGATCCGGCGCGTTTCGGGAAGCTGATTTCGGAAGCCGAAGCAAAATCGGGTGTCGCCTACAAACGCATCCTCCTCGCCGGTTGGAGCGCCGGAAACGGAGCGATCCGCACCATCCTCCGCGATCCGGCCTCCTACCAGCGGGTAAACGCCGTCCTCGACATCGACGGGATGCACGCGGGCTATATCCACGGCAAGGCCGACCCGCGCGATCTCGACATCTGGGCCAAACTCAGTCTCGACGCCGAGGCCGGGAAGAAGCGATTTCTGATCACACACTCCGAAATCTATCCCGGCACCTTTGCCAGCACGACGGAGACCGCGGACTGGTTGCTGGATGAGATCCGCCTGAAAGCCAAGCCCGTGCTCCGCCATGGACCAATGGGCACACAGCAGTTGAGCGAGGCAAAGAAAGGCAAGTTCCTCCTCCGCGGCTTTGCCGGAAATTCCGCTCCCGATCACGTCGATCAACTGCACTCCCTGCCGGACTACCTGCGCTGGCTGCTTCGCCGTTGACGGATACGGAAAAACGGCTGGGGCAAGACGCGCCGGAATGAGCGAAATTCCACAAACACGTTCCTCTGTGCAAAAACCGCTTGCTTCCGGTGTCGGACAACAGTTCAACTCAACGGGATTCCACCAGCAATTCCCTGCTCAGATGCCGGCCGGCTTTCTTCTCCACGGCCAGGACGTTCTCGACCGGTCAGTCGCGGTCTCCCGGTCCCACCATATCGTGCCCGGATCTCTCGAATTCCGCACGGGGCAGTTGGAACCGCCCACAATCCACGCAGATAACCTCCACGATCGTCTGCGCCTCGTCGACGAAGGCCCAATTGGCGTCCTGCCCACAGCGCGGGCACAGACCTTCCAGAGCGCCCCGTTCTTTTCTGACAGGTATCCCTTTCATGATTCCTCCGTCCGCGCGGCACCTAGCGCCGCAGTTCCGCTTCGCGTTTTTGCTCGCGTGCAATCAGTTTGGCCAGTTCTCCCATCTCTTCCGCCAGGAGTTCCAGCAGATCATCGACAGCCAGTATGCCGGCAAGCCCGCCATCGCCGCTCACTACGGGGACTCGCCGGACTCCCTTGGCGCGCATGTATTGGATCGCGGGAAGGGTTTCCTCGGACTCGCGAACCGTGACGAGTTCGCCCGTCATGATATCTCCCACTGAAATGCGGCGCGGATCGAGTTCTTCGGCAAGCACTTCCAGAACCATGTCCCGGTCGGTGACGATTCCCACTGGGACGCGGCGGCCATTCGATTCCTCGGTTACCACAATATCGCCAACGTGGTGATGACGCATCAGTCTGGCGGCATCCAGAACACTGGTATCCCGCGACGCAATCACTACTTGCCGGACGCAGAGTTCTCCAATCGGCATTTGAGGCCTCCCTTTCCCAAGCTTAGTGCACGCTTGCAGCCAATCGGAAATCAGCTCCTGCTGGCACGTCGATTGCTCTCCAATCGAGCAGCGCTCTCATCGAAATTCCACAAGGAGGAATGGCGATGCCTACCGGGATGCACAAAGGACAAACGAAAGCGGCTTTGAAGGTCCGCCATGCCGTCGAGCAGGAGTTGGCCTCCCAACCGGGCCTCGACGCGGCGTCCATCCGCGTCTCCGCCGCGGACGGCATCATCACCCTCACCGGCCATGTGGCAAACCACGCCGGTAAAGCGGCGGCGGAACATGCGGCGGCGCGGGTGCCCGGCGTCCACGCCGTGGTCACGGAACTGGAGGTCCGGTTGCCCGAATCGAGGCGGCTGGCCGACGAAGAGATCGCGCACGCCGCGGTCGAAGCCATTTCCTGGAACAGCGTGATTCCGACCGGCCGCATCGACCTCCGCGTCGAGAACGGCTGGCTTACCCTCGAAGGCGACGTCGACTGGGAGTTTCAAAAGTCCGCGGCCTTCGAGACTGTTTCGTCCCTCAAGGGTGTGCGTGGGGCCAGCAATCTGATCCGTATCAAGCCATCAAGCGTTTCCAAATCGGTGAAGGAGCATATCAAAGCCGCACTGGCCCAGCGGTTCGGCAAGCGCGCCGATCACATCACGGTGGAGACAAGCGACGATCATGTGACACTGCGCGGAACGGTGGCTTCCCTGGCGGAGCGCGAGGCTGTGGAACGGGCAGCCTGGACGACGCCGGGGGTTTGTCATGTCAACAATAACCTTTCCCTACAAGCCGGCATGCGCCCGGATGATTAGTAAGTCCACCGCCAGAGGTTGGCTCCCACCGTAAATCCTGCGCCGACGGCGGCAAACAGCACGAGGTCCCCCTTTCTCAGTTTCCCCTCCGCGATGGCGTCCCTGGTCGCCAGTGGAATGGTGGCGGCCGTGGTGTTGCCGTAACGGTTGATGTTGATCAGCACCCGGTCGCAGGGCATCCCCAGACGTTCGGCGGCGGCGGTGATGATCCGCCGGTTAGCCTGATGGGGGACCATCACGGCCACATCCTCCACTTTCAGATTGTGGCGGTCGAGAAGAGTCTTGCAGACTTCATGCATCTTTCTTACGGCGTACTTGAAGACCTGCTGCCCATCCTGATGCACGTAATGAAGGTGCTGATCCACCGTTTCGTGGCTGGCTGGGATCCGGCTCCCTCCGGCGGGCATTTTCAGATAATCTCCCCCGGAGCCGTCGATTTCGTTGAGAAACCCGATAAACCCCGACTCCTCCCCTTCCTCGGCTGTCTCCACCAGCATCGCCCCGGCCGCGTCGCCAAAAAGGATGCACGTGGCGCGGTCCTTGTAGTCGATAATCCTCGACATGGTATCAGCGCCCACCACCAGCACGCGTTTGTGGGTGCCGCACCCCACCAGGTGCGCGGCCGTCGTCAGTCCATAGACGAACCCCGAGCAGGCGGCTACCAGATCGAAGCCCCAGGCCCCTCGGGCGCCGATGCGATCCTGCACCAGGCACGCCGTGGCGGGAAACAACATGTCCGGCGTCACCGTGCAGACAATGACAGCATCGAGCGTGCCGGCTTCAATGCCCCGCTGGGCAAGGGCTGCGCGCGCTGCCTCCACAGCCATGTCGGAGGTGGCCACCTCCTTGGGCGCGATGTGGCGCTCGGCGATGCCGGTCCGCTCCAGGATCCAATCGTTCGAGGTTTCCACCATCTTTTCCAGATCGTAGTTGGTGAGCACTCCGGTTGGCACATGGCAACCGAGCGCGGTGATTTTGGCTTTCGGCAAGAATAGCTCTCCTGTCTGTAAACCCGTAATCCTATATGGTACATTCGGAGACAATGCAAGGGGAGAGGCTGGAAAAGGAAACTCCGGAACAAATTTACCGGCGCGTGTTCCATGAGTTGAAGCCGCGCACAGCCCCGCCGCCCATTCAGGTCCAATACCGGCGCTTCGCCAACGTCAACAGCTTCATCGAGTTCAAGGAGGGCCGGCTTCTGGTCCGTATTTCCGACTTGTTACAGAAGGCTCCCGAATCCGTTCAGGAGGCCCTGGCGTGGATCCTCCTGTGCAAGCTGTTCCGCCGGCAGATTCCCGGTCGCCACAGGGACCGCTACCGGCGCTATCTGAACAAAGGTGAGGTAACGCGGGCCGTCGAGAGGCTCCGCCAGGAGCGGGGCCGGAAGTCGATTCTGCCACCCGCGGGCGAACATCACGATTTGCTTCACATTTTTGACGAACTGAACTTCCGGTTCTTTCACGGGCTGATGTCGCAGCCTCTCATCGGGTGGAGTCAAACCGAGTCCAGGAATATTCTGGGCCATTACGATGCGGCGCACAATGCGATTGTGCTGAGCCGGATTCTGGACCGGAAGGAGGCGCCCGTATTCGTGGTGGAATACGTCATGTACCACGAAATGCTGCACTTACGCCATCCTGTGGAGCGGCGGGCCGGGCGCAGATGTATTCACACGGCGGAGTTTCGCAAGGCCGAGGAGGAATTCCCCCGGTTGAGACAGGCCAAGGAGTGGATGGAGACGGTGCTTTGGAGGCTCCCCGCGCGAGCGTAGCGGCTAGCTACTTTCTGGCGCAAAATTAGCTAGGCCCGGGAGTGAAGAGGAGTCAGCGATGCAGAAAGCTGCTGCACGCTGGCCCGCATCGAATCGACAGTCTCCACCAGCGACGACACATCCAATGGCCTGACCCCGAAGCGGAAGAACGCCAGGCGAAGATGTACCTGGAGCAGGCGGTAAGTGAATAGAAGGCGCTGTTCCACAAGAACGCGTGACGCCTCGGCGCGGTCCGTTTCCGCGTACAAGGTCAGCAAACGCAATGCTTTGTGCAGCCGGTTGAACTCGTCGCCGAGAAGCGTAACGTAGCGCCGGTAGACGGCAATACGGCGCGCCCGCAAACCAGCGGCGATTTCCGGCCGGTAGCCGGACTGCATGCTCAGGAAGACGAAATCATCCTCGCGCAGCAACCGCTGCATGGGACCGAACCGAACCGGCATTTGCGAGCGTAGACTTGCGGAGTGCCGGCTATGGCTTCCCGCCAGCAGACGGGCCAATACTCCCGTTACGGCAAGGAGAAGCAGGGCGCAACCGCCCAGAACAAGGAATACAGTTTGCGTGGGCATGGCTGTAAATATTCTCTATTGGTGCAAGCATAGCCCAAGAAGGAATCGAATGCAATAGAGATTCTGGCCGAAATTTGTCGTATTTCCGAACTGGTCGTGGAACTAGTCCCGGTGCGGCCGTGACAGCGTCGAATTGATGCGCCGCAACTGGCCGATGAGGCGCTCCTCTTCTTCGCGATCCCAGCGGTAGCCCGCCTTCACCTCCGTTTTCTCCCCTTGCGGGCGCAGGAAAACCATCCAGAACAGCATACAAACGTTGCCCAGCGTGAAAACGGCGAGGTTCACGGAACGCATCACCAAGATTGGGTTTGCCATGTTCTGCAACAGAAAGACCCCCGCTTTCATCGTGAAATACACCGCGAACAATAGACTGTGGACGACGATATTCCTCGCAAGCACAATGGGATACCAGGACAGAAAGACGCTCATCATGAGGATCAGAAAGGCGAGACCGGACAGAACACCTCGCTCAATAATGCGAAGAAAATCGAGTGGAGTCGGGTTTGGCCGGGAGGCAACGTCGGGATAGAGCGTCACCATTGCCAGTACCATGGAAACAGCCAGAGACCCGGACAACGCCCAGCGGCTGAAGGACTTAATTCCAGGAAACTTCTCGAAGACGCGGGCGTAGATCTCCAGTGTCACCAGAAAGTAGAAGATCAGAGACGCGATCTCCGTGAATGCAAAGAAGTTCCCGTACTGGGATCGCGTCATCGGGAAGATGGCTGGAACGACTCCTCGCAGGAAGGAAAACACAAGAAAAAACTGGAAGGCGCGATAGATGGAGGATAGTCCTGAGGTCCACAACCGTGTGGCCAGCAGCAGTGTGAAACCGATATTGACCGCCCAAAGGACTCCCTCCAGGGTGGATAGACGTGGCATTCGCGGCTCGTGACGAGTTTTTGATTCTCGAACAACAGTTTAGCATCCAGACAGAGGAGCCGGTCTGCCTGGATGCTGAAATCGGAAAATTTTACCGGGTCGCAATCTGGCGGGCGGAGCAGGGCCAGCACTCGGGTTGTGGCAGGTCGAGAGCGCTGAGCGCCGAGAAGGTGAGAAGAGCGAGCAAAACGACTTTCTTAAGCATGATGATCTCCTGGGTGGTGGTTACCGGAAGTGCCGGTTCATCAACAGGATAAACACGGTTTCAGGATCTGCGGCGACTTTGCCGGAAGTTTTCGAAATTCAGAACAACCCGGATTTTGGCCAGAGAAATGCCTCCCAGGCGTACCACATTCGTCCCGCCATTGTTATACTTGTTCGGTATCCAGGCTGGAGCTTTGCGTGAGCCACGCACCCGATTCCCCGCATTCTTCTCTTCCACGCACCCCTGCCGCCGACCTTTGGCGTCACACCCTCTCCCAAATCCCCTCCGTTTTCGGCCGCCTCGTCTACCTCCATTCCCTGCGCGATCCCAACACCGGCCACTACCGTCACCATGGCCTCGAGGCGATTTTCGGCCAGACGGAAGCCAATCGCGCCATGCAACAAAGCCACGAGCTCGTCTTTGCCGAATGGCTGGAATTCCATTTGGACCAGCAAAAAGCGGACCTGGAAATCTATGTGGCCGGATTGGAGCCGGAGCGCAAGACGGTAGTGGAGGCGTGGTCGCGACTCGAGCCCTACCGGAGTTTACCTCCGGATTCGGCGCGCTCCGTCGAAAGAGAACTCTTTCTCGCCGACCTCGAGACGCTGCTTAGCCTGATGCGGAACGAGCTCGGCGTCGCTTCGCCTGATCCAGACGCATAGCTACCCCAGTGACTTGGCCGATGACGTCGATCTGGTCGGGATACTGGTAAAAAACGGGATTGGCGCGCGAGGCTGGATGAGGTTGCAACACGATCTGGCCCGTTTCGGTGAGATGGCACCAGGCGCAGGCGAATCCGTCCTTGTGCTCCAGGAAGTAAATGGGCCGTTCGAATTCCGAAGACCACCCCGAGCTGACGATCTTGCGCTTCGTTTCATCGATGAGTATGAACGAGCCGGGTTGGAGGATGGGATACATGAACCAATCGTCCGTTCCGATGTAGCCGTAGCGATGGTCTTCCAGTTCCAGGCCCTCGAGCAGCATCAGGGGCAGTTTTCCCCAGCGTTGAATCATGCGGCTGAGATAGGTGGTCTTGCGCATGTCCAAGCCTGGATCCAGGGAGAGAGGGACCGTCACCTGTCCGTAGCCGTTCGATGAAAAGCCAATGGTATGCGTGCGGTCGATCTCGACCTGCGCGGCGTCGGAAGCGAGCCGCGAAACATCCACCTTGTACCACCCCATCACCTCATAGGGATCGAGCCGGTAAATCGCGCACAGCGAGTATAGGCGGTAGAGGGTCGGGACCGTTCCCTTGTTCTCGATGTCGGCCAGGCGGCTCAGACCGAGAATAAATTCATCGTTATGGTGGCGTTCGGCAATCCTCACGCTGGCTTCCTCGACATCGCGGTAGCGCAGGTTGAGCCGTTCGCGCACTCTCTTCAGTTTCTGTCCCGCTTCCTCCATGCTATGATTCTCAGCCAACGGGAGTCCTCGGTGGAGATTCCGGTAGCCTTATGTTTCCGTAGGGATTATAGCGATCGGGAGCCGGAAGAGCAAGCATTATCGCCGAGGTTTGTTCTGAATTCAGAACAAAATTTCAAGTGGGAGGCCAATTTTGAGAATCGTGATCGGGATCTCCGGCGCAAGCGGCGCCATCTATGGAATCCGCCTGCTCGAGAAGCTGAGAAAACGCGGCAATGTCGAAACGCACCTCATTCTGACACGCTCCGGCGAGCGCACAGCCTGGCTCGAGACAGGGAAGAAAGGGGCGGAAATCAGAGACTTGGCGCACCATAGCTATCCGGTTGAGGACATCGGCTGCCGCCTGGCCAGCGGTTCCTTTCTCACCGATGGCATGGTGGTGGCGCCGTGTTCGATCCATAGCATGGCGTCCATTGCTCACGGAATCAGCTCCAACCTCCTGGTGCGCGCCGCCGACGTCGCCCTCAAGGAACGCCGCCGCCTGATCCTTCTGGTGCGTGAGACTCCCCTCCATTTGGGACACCTCCGCGCCATGACCAGTCTCGCCGAAATGGGAGCAATCATCGCTCCACCGGTCCCGGCCTTTTACCACCAGCCCAAATCGGTCGAAGACATCGTGGACTTCAGCATCGGCCGCGTGCTCGACCTGCTCGGATTACCGGAAGCTGACGCCAGGAGATGGAGTGGAGGAAGACAGGAATGAAACGGATTCGCACCGCCTTTCAAGGCGAACTCGGAGCTTTCAGCCAGATCGCTGTGAAGCAGTTGCTCGGGGAGGCAGCCGTCCCACTGCCCTGCGAGCGGTTCGAGCAGGTGTTTCGCAGCCTCAGCGAGGGAACGGCCGGCGCCGCCGTGATCCCCATCGAGAACACCCTCCACGGCTCCATCCACGAGAATTACGACCACTTGCTGAACTTCGATCTGCAAATTCAGGGAGAAACCAGCGTGCGGATCATCCACAACCTGATTGCCTGTCCGGGAGTCAAGTGGAAGCAGATCCGCCGCGTCTTTTCCCATCCCGTCGCCTTGAATCAGTGCCTCGACTTCTTCGCCGCCCACCCACAGTTGGAAAAGTGCCCGTTCTATGACACCGCCGGCAGCGTGAAGATGATGATGGCGGAAAACCTACAGGATGCCGCTGCCATCGCTTCTTCCATGGCGGCCGAGATTTACGGCGGAAAGATCCTTAAACGCTCCATCGAAGACGACCGCCAGAACTTCACCCGCTTCTTCCTCCTCCGCCGCCGCGGAGACTCCTCCGCTGCGCCCGGCGAAGGGGAACGCAAGACATCGCTGGTGTTCACCACGCGGAATACCCCGGGCGCTTTGTTCCGGGCGCTCAGTGCGTTTGCCCTGCGCGATCTGAGTCTGACGAAGATCGAATCGCGCCCGCTGCGCGGCAAGCCTTGGGAATACCTCTTCTACGTCGATGTCCTCGCCGACACCCGCGACAGCAAAATGCGGAAAGCGCTCGGCCACCTGGAAGAACTTGCCGACTTTCTGAAGGTGTTGGGATGCTATCCTAGAGGGAAATAAGGGCCCCGAAACAGGTAGGAATTACCGTACCCACAGAGCGAAATGCCGTTCCGCCTGTGCTACTGCCCGCCATCAACCTGTTGTCCTGACAATAGTTCCGGGTTTGGAACCTGGTTTGCCCAAATTCCGAACGGAGGGAGCGATCGATATGCATATAAAGATAGGACTGCTTGTCTGTCTGCTCGCCGCCGGGCTTCCGGCGCAACAACTCGAGCCTGTCACCACCATTAAAGTCAACGTCGTCGCAAAATCCACCAAGGCGCTCAACTACCGCCATCGCAGTGGTTCCACCATGATTGATTTTCGCGGCACCGCCGTGAATCCGAAGGCGACAGGCAAGGCAAAGGTGGATAGCAAGCAGGGGCGTATCGAGATTGACGCCAATTTCCAGAACCTTGCGCCTGCCTACACACTGGGTCCTGAGTATCTCACCTACGTCCTGTGGGCAATTACGCCGGAGGGCCGTCCGCAGAATCTGGGGGAGGTCCTTCTCAACGGAAGCAAGAGCAAGATCAGCGTCACAACGGAATTGCAGGTGTTCGGTCTCATTGTAACGGCCGAACCGTATTACGCCGTAACGCAGCCGAGTGACGTCATCGTGATGGAGAACGAACTGCGCCCGGACACGCTCGGCAAGTGGGAAATCGTCGATGCCAAGTACGAACTGTTGCAGCGTGGACAGTATGCCGGAACCGGCAGCGCTCAGCCTCCCACGTGGAGTTCGAAGATCCCCATCGAACTGATCGAAGCACGGAACGCGGTGCGTATTGCCAGGTTATACGGCGCGGAGAAATACGCCACGGAGACCTACGACAAGGCTGCGAAAGCGCTCGAACAGGCTGAGGATTACCATGACCGGCGCGTCGGAGATAAGCCGGTGAGCATGATGAGCCGCGAAGCCGTGCAGCGCTCCGAGGACGCGCGCGTCATCTCCTTGAAGCGCCAGGACGAGGAGCGCCTGGCCGAGGAGCGCAAGGCGGCAGCCGGCCGCGAAGCCAAGGCAAAAGCGGAGGCCGAAGCCGAGGCCCGCCGCCGGCAGCAAGCCGAGATGGAGCGTGCCGCCGCCGAGAAGGCGAAGGCCGAAGCCGATCTCGCGGCCAGACGCGCGGCTGAAGAACGCGCCGCCGCCGATCGCGCCCGCATCGAGGCAGAGAAGGCCCGCCTCGAAGCCGAGGCCGCCCGCCAGCAAGCCGAAGCGGCGCGCCTTCAGGCGGAAGCCGCCAAGGCCGCCGCCGTTGAACAGCAGCGGCAACTGGCTCTCGAAGCCGACAAGGCAAAGCAGGCCGCGCTCGAATCCGACCGCCTGCGCGCAAGAGCAGAGCAGGAAAAAGCCGACTTGCGCCAGCGGTTGCGCGACCAGTTGAACATGGTGCTCGAAACCCGGGACACCGCCCGCGGCCTCATCGTGAACATGTCCGATGTCCTGTTTGACTTCGGCAAATACACACTGAAGCAGGATGCGCGAGAGAGGCTGGCGCGCGTAGCGGGCATCGTGCTCGCCCACCCCAGCCTGCGCCTGGCCGTGGAAGGACACACCGATTCCATAGGAAGTGACGATTACAATCAGAAACTGTCGGAGGACCGCGCCGGCGCCGTGCGCGAGTTTCTCCTCAGTCAGGGTTTGAAACCGGAGCAAGTGACTGCCCAAGGATTTGGCAAGACCCAGCCGGTGGCGACGAACGACACCGCCGCGGGGCGGAAGCAAAACCGCCGCGTGGAGATTGTCGTATCGGGGGACGAGATCGGCTCGGGGAAACCAGCCGGCGGGTAGACAGGCTCCGGTATTCAAGGCAAGGGCCCCGGTAAACATGCCGGGGCCTTTGCGTTTTATGGCCTTTCACGCGATGTTAAGATGGGTTAGTGTCCTACGACGTTTTGGTGATTGGGAGCGGTCCCGGCGGCTACTCCGCTGCGGTCCGCGCAGGTCAATATGGTCTCAAGACTGCCCTGGTGGAAAAAGACCCGAAGCTGGGAGGATGTTGTCTCCTGGTCGGATGCATCCCCACCAAGGCTCTATTGCATGCCGCCGAAGTCTGGTCGCACTTTCTGCATGGCGCCGATGAGGGAATGCTGTGCGATAACCCGCGGCTCGACTACCCCAAAGTAGCCGACCGTAAGCAGAAGATCGTCGACAAGCATGCCAAGGGTGTGGAATTTCTGGTCAAGCGCCAGAAAGCCGACATCCTCAAAGGCTATGCCAGGCTGCTTGGCAGCGGCAAGGTGGAGATCACCGGAGAGAAAGGCAAGCAGGTGGTGGAGGCGAAGAATATCATTCTCGCCACCGGCTCCGAGGCCCGCATGTTGCCCGGCCTCGCTCCGGACGACACCATCCTCACGAATATCGAAATCCTCAACCTGCGCACCGTGCCGAAGTCTTTGATCGTCATCGGAGCGGGAGCCGTCGGCGTGGAGTTCGCTTCCATCTTCCATCGCTTTGGAACGAAAGTCACTGTGCTCGAAATGCTCCCGCGCCTGGTTCCCGTCGAGGACGAGGACGTTTCGAAAGAACTCGATCGCTATTTCAGGAAAACCGGCATCCGCTGCGAGACGGGAGCCAAAGCCGGCGGCGTCGAAAAGACGGCGAACGGCGTGAAACTCACCGTCACTCTGGCCAACGGCAAGACCGAAGTCATGGAAGCCGAAAAACTTCTGGTCGCCGTGGGACGCAAGCCGAACACCGATAAACTGGGCCTGGAAAATACCAAGGTGGCTCTCGACCGCGGCTTCGTCACCGTCAACGGCATGCAGCAGACCTCCGAACCCGGCGTCTACGCCATCGGCGATATCGTCGCCGGCACTCCGCAACTGGCGCACGTCGCCACCATGGAAGGCATGATCGCTGTCGCCCACATCGCGGGCAAGCCGGCAACCCCCATCAATCGCAACCGCATCCCCGGCGCCACGTACACCGAACCGGGCATCGGCAGCGTCGGGCTCACCGAAGCCCAGGCCAAAGCCCAGGGCTACAAGGTGAAGGTGGGCAAGTTCCCCTTCGCCGGCAACAGCAAGGCTTCCATCGTCGGTCTGCATGACGGGTTCGTGAAGGTAGTATCCGACGAGAAGTTCGGAGAAATTCTCGGAGTACACATCATCGGCTACCACGCCTACGAACTGATTGCCGAGGCCGTGGCCGCCATGGAAGCCGAAGCCACCGTGGATACCATGCGCAACACCATCCACGCGCACCCCACCCTTTACGAAGCCGTGGGCGAGGCCTTCAACGCCGTATACGGACTTTCCATCAATGCGTAGTTGCCACATCCGCGATCTGGGCCGGATGAGCTTCGGCGAAGCCTATGCCTTGCAGCGGGAGATTGTCGAACTGCGCAAGCAGGGCCGGTCCGCCGATCAGATCCTCTTCGTGGAACACCCGCACGTGATCACCATGGGCCGTAACGGACACGCGGAAAACGTCCTCGCCGCGCCGGTACTCCTCGCCCGGGCCGGAATCGAGTATCACCACACCGATCGCGGAGGCGACGTCACCTATCATGGTCCCGGCCAGGTGGTGGCCTATCCCATCCTCGACCTGCGCGAGTGGAAACGCGATGTCGGAGCGTTTGTGCGCGGCCTCGAGCAGGTGGTCATCGCCACCCTCGACGAGTTCGGCATCGCCGGAGAGCGCGTCCGCGGCTGCACCGGAGTCTGGGTAGCGGAAGCCAAAGTCTGCGCCATCGGAGTCCATCTCAGCCGCTGGGTCTCTTCCCACGGTTTGGCGCTGAACGTCGACACCGACCTCAGCTATTTTCGCTACATTGTCCCTTGCGGGCTCTCGAGGCCCGTTACTTCAATGAAAGAGTTAGGAGTAAGCGCCGCGCGCGGCGAAGTCATCGCGCGCATGGCGGAACATTTCCGGCGCGTCTTCGAATACGCCGCGCCGGTTTCCTCAGACGCCCGTCCCGGCGGGAGTCTTGTGAATCGAATTCCCGTGGAGACCCTTGCATGACTGACGTCGTAATGCCCCAGATGGGCGAAAGTATTGTCGAAGGCACACTGACAAAGTGGCTGAAGAAGGTGGGCGATCGCGTCGAACGCGACGAACCGCTGTTTGAAATATCCACCGACAAAGTGGACAGCGAAATCCCCGCTCCGGCCACCGGCGTTCTATCCGAGGTGCTGGTGGAAGAGGGAGCCACGGTTTCCATCAATACCGTGGTCGCCCGCATTGGCGAATCCGCCGCTGCGGCTGCTCCCGCTCCGCAGCCTGCCGCGGCTCCGCCCGCACCCGAACCCGTCAAAGCAGCTGCTGCGCCCCCGCCGCCGGCCGCGAAGCCAGCGCCTGCTCCGGCTCCCGCCCCAGCCCCGGTTCCGGTTCCCGCCGAAGAACCACAGGGGCCGCTGTCGCCGCTGGTACGGCGCATGGCCCGCGAGTATAACATTGACCTCGCGCAGGTGCGCGGTACGGGCGCCGGCGGGCGCATCACCAAGGCCGACGTGGAAGCCTACATGGCCGCGCAGGGCGCGCGTACCGTCGCCGCCGCCTCCCCGTCCATGCCCGCTCCCGTTGCCACGCCGGCTCCGGCTCCCGTGACGGCCGCCGAGGTCGCTCCCGTCGAAAAGCCCGGCCCGGTCAAGACCCGCGTCGAGCCGATGAGCGTCATGCGTTCGAAGATCGCCGAACACATGGCGTTCAGCAAGCACACCTCCGCGCACGTCACCACCGTGCACCGCGTCGACGTGACGAAAATCGCCAAGCTCCGCGAAAAAATCAAGGGCCAGTTCCAGGAGCGCTACGGCTTCTCGCTCACCTTCCTCTCCTTCTTTGCCCGCGCCGCCGCCGAGGCGCTGCACTCCTTCCCCATCATCAACTCCTCCATTGAAGGCAAGAACATCATCTACCACAACGAAATCAACATCGGCATCGCCGTCGCCCTCGAAGGCGGCGCGGGACTGATTGTGCCCGTCATCCGCAACGCCGATGAACGCAACATCGTCGGCATGCAGCGCGCCATCGTCGATCTCGCCGGCCGCGCACGCGCCAAACAACTCAAGCCCGACGAAGTGCAGGGCGGCACGTTCTCCATCACCAACTTCGGCAGCTTCGGCAGCATCTTCGCCACCCCCGTCATCAACCAGCCGCAGGTCGCCATCCTCGGCGTGGGCGCGGTCGAGAAGATGCCCGTGGTCATTGACGACGCCATCGCCATTCGCTCCATGTCGCACCTGGCGCTGACCTTCGATCACCGCCTCATCGACGGAGCACTCGCCGATCAGTTCTGCCAGAAAGTGAAGTCGATCCTCGAGAACTGGTCGGATCCCGTGCTGTAGACCGCCGGAATTTTGCCGCTGTCTACTTCCATCCCGCGCCGCGGTGAGAACCGCTCCCACGCCGGCGCGCGACGCTCTAATCTAATTACTTATTAGCCACAAGTGATCGCGGCGGTCTTCCAAGAGATTCAGACGCTTATACCCCTGTGGTCTCTGCGGTGAATTTACGGAGAAACCCGCCGTCCCCACTGAGGAAAAGGATCATTGCCCGTATGCCGCCAATAGGCCAGAAGCGCTGGTAGATCACGGGCGATGTTGGTAGACGCTGGACGAGTACCGGGAGTAATGCTGCTATTCGTGTGCAACTGGAGTGCGTTCAGTAGGCTTCGTCGCGGTTATCAATGCCGAGCACGCGGATGAGATCAGACGGCTCGAGAAAGAAGTAGACTCGCCATTTGCCGGCGCGCAAGCGCAATTCACCGGGGCGGTCTTTGAGGGACTTCACATCGCCGTGACCCGTCGCAGCGAAACGCACTAACGCCGCATCGATCCGTGCTGAACGACACGATCAAGGCGCGCCAAGTCGCGCACCGCGGCAGGGTGAAAGAGTACGCGGCGTATCACAGGCCGAGCCGGCGTCGCACTTCTTCCAGGGGGACATCGTCGCCCGGTTCCGCGCGGGCTTGGTCCAGCTTGGCTGCGGTCTCGGCATCGATGATTTCCTGCTCGCCGAGTTCGGCAAGAAAGGAAATGGCCACCGGTACGTCACTTTCCGAAAGGGCGTCCACCAGCGATTGAAGGCGGTCGCGGTCCGAGGACATGTGTTAATTATAAGCTTCGTGCGCGATCAACGTCATCGAACGCGGACTGCGTCGAATGGATCCTGGAGATGGTGGGCATCTGACGCCTCTGCTGGATTTCCGTTGTCCATGTCGCAGCCGCCATGCCGCCCGGGTGGCCTCTGGTATTGCCAGTCTGACAGATATGAGTTACCCTATTGCTATGGGCGCCATGAAAGGTATCACCATTAAACTCCCGGAGGCTGTCGCGCGACAACTCAGGCAGCAGGCTCGCCACAGCGGACGCAGTGTCGCTGCGCTCGTTCGCGAACTGATCGAGACCTCGCCTCGCACTAGCGGGTCGGTCTACGCGGTTAGCGCCGACCTCGCCGGCGGCCTGGCCGGTACTCGACAGCCGGCGACGAACGCCCGCGGCAGGTTCCGGCGATCATGATCTCCATTTGTGACACCGGTCCCCTCCTTGCCTATCTCAATCGCAACGATCCGCATCACGCGTGGGCTGTCGCGCTCATGAAACAAGTGCGGGCTCCAATGCTCGTCTGTGAGCCCGTACTTACTGAGGTTGTGTACTTTCTTCGTGAAGACGGCTTAGCGGTCGATCCCCTGTTCCAGTTGCTCGAACGTCAAGCAATTCGGCTGGAGTTCGATATCTCGGCGCACTGGCCCCGCCTCCGCACCCTGATGTCGCGGTATCGGCAAATGGACCTGGCTGACGCGTCGATCGTCGTCATGACCGAGTTGCACGCCAGATCCCAAGTGCTGACCATCGATCGCACCGACTTCAGCGTGTATCGGCGGAACGACCGCCAGGTGATTCATTTCGTCTCGCCCGGAAGCGGTAAAGAGCGCTGACAAAACGAAAGAGGATTGTGCCTGGATTTTGGCTCCCCACCCGGCTCGAACCTCAACGTGAAAGCAAGCCAAATGCGGCTGTCCGAGCTATTATCCGAGCGCACACCCTTGCTGATATCAACTGCAATGAGCCTTTGGAATTGGTCCGTTGGAGCCGGCAGAGGGACTTGAACCCCCGACCCTCTGATTACAAATCAGATGCTCTACCAACTGAGCTATGCCGGCCTGGGAATGGAGCGGGAGACGGGAATCGAACCCGCAACCAACAGCTTGGAAGGCTGTGACTCTACCATTGAGTTACTCCCGCGAGTCGTCCGAACTTCTTCATTGTACGGGATCTCCGGCGGGAACGCAAAAACCGGACCGAAGCTTGGCTGCCCGAAATTAGTCAGGAAACGCGCTGCCCCGCAATGATAAAATCAAGGATTACGTCAAGTGGGTCAACCATCCTCTCAACTCGTGGCAATCTACCCGGGCTCTTTCGATCCCATCACGAACGGCCACCTCGACCTCATCGCCCGTGCCTCCGGTTTCGTCGACCGTCTCATCGTCGGCATCCTTCGCAACGAGAGTAAGCACCCCCTCTTCTCCGTTGCCGAGCGCAGGGAGATGCTGGTCCAGGTCGTCTCCGGCTACCCCAACGTCGTGATCGACTCCTTTGACGGCCTTCTGGTGGAGTTCGCGGCCCTGCGCGGCGCCTCGCTGATTATTCGCGGCATCCGCGCCATTTCCGACTACGAAAAGGAACTCCAGATGGCGCTCATGAACCGGCGCTTGCGGCCCGATATCGAAACCGTCTTCATGATGGCTTCCGAGGCCCACTCCTTCATCAGTTCCCATCTGGTGAAAGAGGTGATCCGGCTCGGCGGAAACATCAGCGGCCTTGTGCCGCCGCCGGTGGAAACCAAACTAAAAGATCGTCTGTTGAAAGAACAAGCCTTGAAAGTTTAGAGGGTACACGCTTTGACTACAGTAGCAATCGCACTCGCGGAACGGATCTCCCTGATCAGCGAATCGTCAACCATGAAGGTGGCCGCGGCCGCCGACAAACTGCGCCGCCAGGGAGTGGATGTGGTGGATTTCGGAGCCGGCGAACCGGACTTCCCCACCCCGGACAATATCAAGGAAGCCGCCGTCCAGGCGCTCCGCGACAACTTCACCAAGTACACTCCGGCGGGCGGAACACAGGAGTTGAAAGAGGCCATCTGCGAGCGTCACGCCAAGGATTACGGCACCGCCTACAAGACGAATGAGTGTATTGTCACCGTCGGCGGCAAGCACGTCATCTTCAACCTCATGCAGGTGCTGGTAAACCCCGGCGATGAAGTCGTTATCCCCGTTCCCTACTGGGTGACCTACAAGGACGTGGTGAACTACGCCGGCGGAAAGTGCGTGTTCGTCGACACCGATGAAGACGCCGGCTTCACACTCACCGCCGGCATGATCGCACCGCATCTCACCAGCCGCACCAAGATCGTTCTCATCAACTCGCCCTCCAACCCGAGCGGCGGCGTGCTCAGCCGCGAGGAGTTCGAGAAGATTTATCAGTTGACCAGCAGCCGCGGCATCTTCCTCATGACAGATGAATGCTACTGCCGGTTCCTGTATGATGAAGAGCCATTCTCGATTGCTGCCATGCCGGGAGGGAAGGAAAACGTCATTGTGGCCGGGTCGTTGTCCAAGACCTATGCCATGACGGGATGGCGAATCGGGTTCGGCCTGGCGCCGGCTCCGGTGATCAGCGCGATCGGCAAACTGCAAAGCCATATGACTTCGAACCCGACTTCGATTGCCCAGAAAGCCGCCGTGGAAGCGTTGCGCGGTCCGCAGGAGTCCGTGGGTGTGATGCTGGCCGAATACCGCCGCCGCCGGGATTATGTGATTGCGCGCCTGCGCGCCATGTCCGGCGTCAAAATCAATGAGCCCAAAGGCGCCTTCTATGCCTACCCCAACATCAGCGTAGCCTTCGGCAAGAACGGCATCCATTCGGCAATGGACTTCTCGGAGAAACTGCTCGATCAGGCGAAAGTCGCGGTCGTTCCGGGCGAGGCCTTCGGCACCGACAAACACGTCCGCATCTCCTACGCCACGTCAATGGAAGAATTGAAGCGCGGCCTCGACCGCATTGAAACCTTCCTCAAGGAGTTGAACTGAGCTTGCCAACGGCAGTTCGCATTGCCCCGTCGTTCCACGAAAAAGTGTGGGGATCGACGGGGCTCTCTCCCTGGTTTCCGGATCCGGAGATCAAAATAGGCGAGGTCTGGTTTGATGGGGATGGCCGGCTTCCGCTCATCAAGTTCCTCTTCACTACGGACCGCCTCTCCGTCCAGGTCCACCCGGACGACGACTATGCCCGCGAGCACGAAAACAGCTCCGGAAAGACCGAGATGTGGCACATCCTGCGGGCCGCTCCCGGAGCGGGCGTAGCCATCGGGTTCCGCGAGAGCATCTCGACCGAGCAGTTCCGTCACGCCGCGCAAACCGGTACCATCGACGCCTTGCTCAACTGGATCGCGGTTCGCCCCGGCGACACTCTCTTCGTTCCCTCCGGCACCGTGCATGCCATTGGAGCCGGCCTGGCCCTTTGCGAGATCCAGCAGCGTTCCGACATCACCTACCGCATTTTCGATTACGGGCGTCCCCGCGAACTCCATCTCGACAAAGCAGTGGAAGTCTCCCATCTCGGCACGTTTCCCGGCCGCGCCACTTTGCCCGTACGCTGCCCGTTCTTCCACACCGAACAGCTCATGCTGAACGGAGAAGCCAGAGTTCTCAGCCCGCGGACTCAGGCTCTCATCGTTCTCTCCGGAGAGGGTCTGATCGAAGATGAACCCTTTCTACCGGGCGAGGTCTGGGAACTGCCCGCGGATTCCTCCATCCCCCTCCGCGGCCAGGGACGCCTGCTGCGCACGTTCATTCCCTGATTCCGCCGGCTATCCCATTCCCAGTTCGTCCGCGCTCTCGAGCGGCGTGCCGCATTCCCGGCAGATTACCGCCAGACAATCCCCACACACCAGCGGCCGGTCCACCGCCTTTGCACAGTTCGGACAATAATATTGAACAACCTGTTCCGGGGCACGATCCTGTTCCATCTCCTGCTAGACTAGCAATCGGGACCTATTCTCCGCCTAGTGGATTGATGCATCACGTTCGCAATATTTTCCTTGCGGGATTTGTTTGCCTGCTGGCTTCCTGTGGTTCGGAAACACCCAAAGCCCGCCCCATTGGCGAAGCCTTCGTCGGACCGGCGGCGCTGCCCCTTCGAACCGACCTCAGTTCGCGTTCAGAAACCGTGGCGACTCTCAAACATGGCGAGCGGCTCGAGGTCTTGCAGGTCCGCCGGAGATTCTTCAAAGTGCGCAACATGGGCGGCACCGAAGGTTGGGTCGACGGGAGGAACCTGCTCTCCAGCCAGCAGATGGCAGACATTCAACACACCCAGTCGAAGGCGGCTGCCATGCCCTCGCAGGGGAAAGCGACGGTATACGACGCGCTCAATGTCCACACCGAGCCGAACCGGCAGTCCCCCAGCCCCTTTCAGATTCCTCCAGGCGGCTCCGCGGAAGTCCTGGCGCGCCTGGTGGCGCCGCGTGTCTCCTACCATTCGGCCCTCGCCAGCATTGTTCCGCCGGCCCCTCCCCGTTCCCGAAAGGCGAATTCGAAGAAAGACAAGACCGCGAAGTCCTCCTCCGCCGGGGAGCAGAAGCCGGAAATTCCTCCGCCGCCAATGCCGCCGGGGCCTAAACTGCCTGATGACTGGCAGGAACTCTCCCGCTCCGAATTACCCGGCGATGACAAGCCCAGCGTGAAGATGGATGACTGGACTCTCGTCCGGATGCCGGACAAGAAAGCCGGCTGGGTGCTGACACGCATGCTGGTGATGGCCATTCCCGACGAAGTGGCGCACTACGCCGAAGGCAAGCGAATCACCTCCTATTTTCCCCTCGGTGAGGTGATGGATGAGGACAAGAAGAAGAACCACTGGCTATGGACCACGCTGAGCCATTCGCTGGAGGATTACGATTTCGACAGCTTCCGTGTCTTCATCTACAACGTCCGCCGCCACAGATACGAAACCGCCTACATTGAGCGCGAAGTCAAAGGATACTACCCCGTCCTGCTGAAAACCGTCCAGGTCACGGAAGGCAGGAAAACGTTTGACCAACCCGGATTCACGCTGATTACTGAGAACGACGAAGGGCAGTGCTTTCGCCGCACTTTTGTCTTTCAAGGCTACCGTGTGAGGATGGTTCAGAAAGAAGCAGTCGAAAAACCGGTCAGCCCGCTGAATGACTTCACCGCTCCTTCCTCTTCCCCTCCTCCTCCGCCGCCGCCGAGCGCGTCGCTTTGGTCGCGAATCAAGTCGCTGGTAACACGCCGGTAGCCGGCGCCTACCTGCTCATTCCGCTCAATATACAGCCTGCCCGCTAGAGCCGCTGCCGGATTCGCGCAGTATCATGGTGGTAGGTGCGACTGAAAAACAAATCATCACTGAGAGAAGACATGCATGTGGGCGCACAACAACACTTCTGTCCGGGCCCTGCTTTTGGGCCTGGCGATATCTGAACTCTGCTCTTCGCAGACTGTTCTCAATACCTCGCGTTTTCACATTCTCGGCTCGGATTTGGCCGTCTTCGAGTCGCAGGAAAAACGTACCGATCTCCGCTGCGAAGCCGCTGCCGTCAATCCTCAACTCGACTTTGACCTCCGGGCGCACGTTGGCTACAACGTCCTGATCCCGATGCAGGAGTTGACCGGTCCTCCCCAACGGTTGCGAATCATGGCGCGGATCACGCCAGTCTCCCAGCCGGAAAAATCGTTCTTCCTCGTGGACCGCATCCAGGTTCCCGCCATTGGCGAAGATGCAAGGGGAACCGCGGAAGTAACGGGCGAATTTCTGGCCGGTCCCGGACGCTATCAGGTGGATTGGCTGATGCGTGGCGGGCGCGAGCAGGTCTGCTCCACGCACTGGGAGTTTACCGTCAAGCCAAACGAGAAGGGGGTGTTGCCCGGCGTTGGTCCCGAAACGATTACCGAGGCTCCCAAAGACCCGTTCGCCGAGCAAAGCCCCCCCAAACAACTCACCGCCGGCCAACCGCTGCACGTCAAGTTCCTTGTCAACTTCTCCACCATGAACGACAGGGAATCCGCCATGAAGCCGCGCGATGTGGCCGCGCTTGTCGCCATGTTGCGAGGCGTGGCCCAACTTCCGCAGGTGGGACGATTCAGCATTGTCGCCTTCACCATGTCCGAAGAAAAAGTGATCTATCGCGAAGATAATGTCCCGAAGATCGACTTCCCTGCCCTCGGAAAAGCCGTCAAGGGCATTCATACCGGCACCGTCGACTACAGCCAACTCGCCGACCCGGAGAGCAAGACCCGCTTTCTGACCTCCCTCCTCACCGAGCACGTCGGCCTCAAAGGCGCCGGGCAGCAGTCGAGCGACCCGGATGCCATTATCCTCGTCGGGCCCAAAGTCATGCTCGATAAGAAGCTCGACAAGGACGTCATCGAAGAAAGCGCCCAGACTCGCGTTCCTGTCTTCTACCTCAACTACAACCCGGACCCCACAGGCAATCCCTGGAAGGGAGCCATCGATTCGGTGTTGAAAGCCTACCGCGGCCTCGCCTACACTATCACCGCGCCTCGCGACTTCGGTTCCGCGCTTGCCGACATGACTACCCGTCTTAGGCCCGGAGCGAATTCGATGGTTGCCCGGGAAGAGCTTCATTAACCGGCGTCGCTCCCTCGCGAAGGATCCGCTCCAAGGTGATCCGCGGGCAAACGTGGTGATGCACGTACTCCACCAGGTTCGTCCCCACCGAACGAATCAGCTTTTCCATGCGCGGCTCCAGGCAATTTCCGTCGCGGTCGAACACGGAATGAACATTCGGCACGGAAACTACCAGCGGCAGCGGCATGGCGCCCACGTGCGAAACCACTCCCCGCAGATGCTCCAGGGACTTGATGGCGCCGATGGCTCCAGCCGCCACGCCTAACAACGCCACCGGTTTCCCTGCGAGCGCGGAAGGAAACCCCAGGTTCTCGATCACTAGTTTCATCACGCTGCTGAAGCTCCCGTGATATTCAGGAGTGGCGAGCACGATGCCCGCGGCCTGCTTCACCTTTTCGCTGAATCAGTTGCGCGCCATCCGAGTGAAGATCAATCCCCGGCGGCGCAAGATAAAGCCTGGCCGGATCCATGCGCTCCACCGACACCCGCGGGTTCCTGCTCAGTTCGTCCGCCACGAGCGCGGCGGCCATTGCCGTGTAATTTCCCGGACGTACACTGCCCTGAATGATCACAATGGATATTTTGTCGTGCCTGCTTTCCATATCTTCTCTCCAGACAGCCTGTCATCGCACAGCCGTCAGATGACCCATTCTACTGGCCCGGTAATCCTCCATCGCCTGCAACAACTCCTGCTGCGTGTTCATCACAAACGGACCGTAGGCCGCCACCGGCTCCTCGATCGGCGCGCCGCTCAATACCAGCAACAGGGAGTCTTCCTGGACCGCCATCGAGACGCTTTCCCCCTGCCGGTCGAGATGCGCAATCTGCGCCTCGCCCTCCAGTTTGTTCGTGCCATTCAGCAGGATTGATCCTCTGAGAAGGAACAGAAGAGTGTTGCCGCCCGAAGGGAGCCTCAATTCCGCCGTCCCGCCTTCGCGCAGGCGCAGATCGTAGATGTGGACAGGCGTGAAGGTACGCGCCGGTCCCTTCTGCCCTTCCCACTCCCCGGCAATGACCCGGACAAATCCGGCGCCGCCGTCGAGTTCGACCACCGGTATTTGCTCGCTGAGCAGCGTCTGGTAGGCCGGCGCGGCCATCTTGTGCGCTTTCGGCAGGTTCACCCAAAGCTGCACCATCTCCATGGTCCCGCCAGTCCGCGCGAATTCCTGCTCCTGATATTCTTCGTGGACCACACCGGACGCCGCGGTCATCCAATGCACGTCGCCCGGACCCACCACACCTGCGTTCCCTCCCGAGTCGCGGTGAGCCACCTTGCCCTGGTACACGATCGTAACCGTCTCGAAGCCGCGGTGCGGATGCTCGCCCACTCCGCGCGGCCTCTCCGTTGCCGGGAACTCCGTCGGTCCCGCGTAATCGAGTAGCAGGAATGGGCTTACCGCCTGGTGAGTCAGACGGTGCGTGGGAAACATTGTCCGCACGTGAAACGCGTTCCCCACCCAATGGATGGAGCCGCTCTCATAGATCCCCAATACCTTTTTCGTCATCGTGAGTCGCCTTTCTCTACGTAGCGTTCCTCGGCGCCGCGCCCCAGTTTTCGCAAGAGATCGACAAGCGCCGTGCGTTCGGATGCCGTGAGCACCGAAACCACTTTCTCCATGACAGCCGCGTGCTCGGCAAAAGCGCGCTGGATCAACTGCCGTCCTTTGCCGGTTAGATGTACCAGGCGCGCCCGCCGGTCCGTTTCGCTTGCGCGCCGTTCCACCAGTCCCTTTTGCTCCAGCCGGTCCACCGCCGCCGTAATCGAGCCGCTGGTCAGAAGAACCTTTTTCCCCACGGTGTTTACCGGGAGAGGTCCCTTGTGCAGCAACGCTTCGAGCACTCCGAAGTCGCTGCCGCACAGATGCAGCCGCTCGATGCTCCTCTGCGCATGAGCCTCCACCGCGCGGGATGCCTTCCAGAGGATCAGCCAGGTATGGATTCCAGTGGGCTTTTTCATTTCCTTGCTCCCAAGATTCTTGATATCAAGATAGATGCGGCAAGTCATGGAAAGGATGCAGACTTGCTACAATCCCGTTTCTATGACCACTCGCAGGCGAGCCCTCCTATCCCTGTGCGGCGCCGGCGCCGCCCTCGCGCAGAAAAAACCCCTCGACATCACCGATTACCAGCCCCGCAGCATGCTCCAGGTTAAGGAAACGCGGGTTGCCCGCGCCCGCTTCCCGGTTATTGACATCCATTCGCATCTCTCCTGGGCCGCGAAGGCGGAAAAGGGCGTCTCCCTCACCGGTGACCGAAAATTTATCGCCCCTCCCTCCGAACTCCTCCCCGTCATGGACGCCAAGAATCTTCACACCATGGTGAATCTCACCGGCGGATACGGTGAGGGATTGCGCCAGGCCATTTCCCGCTATGACAAAGCCCACCCCGGCCGGTTCCTCACCTTCACCGAGCCCATGTGGGACAAAGCCAACCAGCCCGGCTACTCGAAACTACAGGCCGATGCCATCGGTCAAGCCAGGAAGGACGGCGCGCGCGGCGTCAAGGTGCTCAAGACCCTCGGTCTTTATCTGCGCGAGAACATCACCTCCGGACCCCTTGTCAAAGTGGACGACAGACGCTTCGACGAGATGTGGGAAGCCTGCGCCGCTCACCAGCTTCCCGTGGCCATTCACGTCTCTGACCCGGCCGCGTTCTTCCTCGCCACGGACCGCTATAACGAGCGTTTCGAAGAACTCAACAACCATCCGGATTGGTCCTTCCACGGCCGCGACTTCCCGAGCAACGCCGAAATCCTCGCCGCCCGCAATCGAGTCTTGGCGCGGCACCCGAAAACCCAGTTCATCACGCTCCACGTGGGCAACTTCTCCGAGAACCTCGCCAACGTCAGCGAGGCGCTCGACAAATACCCGAACATGTCTGTGGAGATTGCCGCGCGTATCGGCGAACTCGGCAGGCAGCCGCGAACCGCGCGCAAATTCTTCGACAGATATCAGGACCGCATTCTCTTCGGCACGGATGCGGTGCCGCGAGGCGTCGAGACGCCGCAGCAGATCTACGGTGAAAAGCTCTACGAAATCTACTTCCGGTTCCTCGAGACGGAGGATGAGTACTTCGACTACGCCCCCGCCCCCGTTCCTCCCCAAGGCCGGTGGCGCATCTACGGCCTGGGCTTACCGGATTCCATCCTCCGCAAGGTGTATAACGCCAACGCTTCCCGCCTTTTGCGCTTCACTCTCTGATACCATGGCCCCTCATGCCTCAGGGGTTTGCTGAATGGGACAAGGAGCCTCTGCCGGATCCGCCCCGGCAGTTCGCCGCACACTGGACGTCGCTCATCGGCCCGGGACTATTGATGGTGGGGGCGAACATCGGCGGCGGCGAATGGCTGTTCGGCCCGCTGGTCACGGCGCAATACGGCGGACGCGTGATGTGGATCGCCACCCTCGCCATTATTCTTCAAGTCTTCTATAACCTCGCCGTCATGCGCTATGCGCTCTTTTGCGGCGAGACGATCTTTGTCGGCTTCTTCCGCACCTGGCCGGGACCGAAGTTCTGGACATTCTTCTACCTCCTGTTCGACGTCGGCGGAATGTGGCCCTACCTCTCCTCGAACGCCGCCGTGCCGCTGGCGGCTGTCATCCTCGGCCGTCTCCCCACCGGCGCGGACGACGCCCTCGTGAAGTCTCTCAGCTACGCCATCTTCCTCACGGCTTTCATCCCGCTCATCTTCGGAGGAAAGATCTACAACGCCCTCGAGAAGCTGATGGTCACCAAACTCGTGCTGATCCTCACTTTCCTTGGCTTCGTCGTCGTGGTGTTCGTCAAGCCATCCACGTGGTGGGAAATCGGATCGGGCCTCGTGCGCTTCGGATCCCTTCCCCCAGGGGACTTCAATTGGGCCACTCTGGCGGCGTTCGCGGCCGTAGCCGGCGCGGGCGGGCTCACCAACAGCGCCTTCTCGAACTATGCGCGCGACAAAGGTTGGGGCATGGGCCGGAACGTGGGCGCAATCCCCAGCGCAGTCGGCGGACGCACCATCAAGCTCTCTCACACCGGAAAAACGTTCGATTTGAACGAAGAAAATCTCTCCCGTTTTCGCGGCTGGCTGCGCCACATCCGCCGCGATCAGCTCATCCTCTGGTTCCCTGGCTGCATCCTGGGCATGGCTCTGCCCGCCATGTTCAGCTACCAGTTCGTGCGCGGCGTGAAGAACGTCGATGGCAATGCTGTCGCCGCCATGTCGGCCAAAGCCATCTCCGATGAGCACGGCGCAATCTTCTGGTTCCTCACTCTGCTGTGCGGCTTCCTCATCATGGCGCCCACGCAGGTGAGCCAGCTCGACAACCTCTGCCGCCGCTGGACGGATGTCATCTGGATGGGCGTCGGCCGGCTGAAGAAAGTCGACGGCAACAAGGTGAAGTACGTCTACTACGCCATCCTGGCCCTCTACGGGGTGTGGGGGCTGGTCACATTGAAGCTAACTCCCAACCCGTTGGTCCTCGCCGTGGCCAGTGGCGTGATGATGAACATAGCGCTCGCCATTTCCGGGCTGCACACCCTCTGGGTGCTGCTTACCCTGCTCCCCCGCGAATTGCGCCCCCACTGGTTTTCCTGCGCCGGCCTTGTCTGCTGTAGCGTGCTCTATTTCGCCATCTCCGCCATCGCCTTCGCGCAGCAATGGCCGAAGATCCAAGCCTGGCTGTTCTGAACTTACGCGGACGCGCTCTTCGTCGCCGCGCTCCCCGCGGTCAGCAACGCCTGGCAGTGGCACGCCGTCGCGATCAACAGCGTTTCCTGGCCTGCCGCGGCGGCCATTTGCAGACCCATGGGCAGCAGGTTTTCCGCCACCGGCATGGGAATCGAAATCACAGGAACGTGCAACCCCGTCCATGCCGCGTTGCAGCGCGGGTCGCCAGTGAACCCAAGCCCGAAGGGAGCCGGTCCGGGCGCGGCAGGCGACAAGAGCACAGGATATGTTTCAAACAAACCCGCCATTTCCCGGCGCGCTTTCACCAGCACCTCCAGCGCCTCACGGTACCGCTCCTCCGGCGTGGCCAGCCCATCGCGAATCAGTTGCGCGAGCTTCTTCCCTACCGCGGCGCCGTGCCGGTTATACGTCTCTTCGAGCGTCCTCGCCCCCTCGAAGGTTTGAATCAGGCGCACCGCGTTCAACGCCTGCTCAAAACTTTCGGGCGGCGTCACCCGCTTCACCACACACCCGTAGTGACTCAGAATCTGGATCGCCTCGCGGAACGTTTCCTCCATCTCCGGATCCACCGGCGGCTCGATCATCGCGAAGACCGGCGGCAACTCGGAGTCGACGCCAAATCCCAGCGCCTGCCACAGCAGCCGCAGGTCCAGCGCCGTTTGCGTGAAAAAGCCCGCTGTATCGAGCGAAGGAGCAAATGGCATGATCCCCTTCGTCGGAAGCAAATCGAATGTCGGCTTGATTCCGACCACCCCGCAAAAAGAAGCGGGCCGAATGATGGAGCCCTGGGTCTGCGTCCCGATCGCGAACGGCGCCATCCCCGATGCCACAGCCGCCGCGGATCCGCTGGAGCTTCCCCCCGGTGTGTGATCGGGCTTGTGCGGGTTTCGTGTGGGAGCCGGGTCAAAATAGGCAAACGACGTGGTCTGCGTTTTGCCCATCAGCAATGCCCCCTTCGATCGCAGCATTTCGATCAGCGCGGCATCCTCGGTGCTGATGTGATCCGCAAATAGCGCCGAACCATACGTTGTCCGGTACCCGCGCGTCTCCACGATATCCTTCGCCCCGTAGGGAACGCCCTTCAACGGCCCTTCCACGGAGTGGGATTCGAGCCGCGTCTCCACCCACGCGTGCAGGCGTGGCTCTTCCTTTCGGATACGCTCCTCGAAATACTCCGCGCTTACCTCGCCGGCCAGGCAGCGAGCCAGAATTCCGGTATTCGCCATGTCCTTCCATCATCGCAGACGGAAAGAACGACATCCGAAGACCGCCTCCGTTACCGGAATGAGTGCTGGATGGAGTCCACGCGCCGGCGCACACTCTCGGCTTGCGCCGTTCTTTTCTGCACCGTGTACAGTTCCCCCAACAGTTTCAAGCTTCGAACCACTTCAGCGGATTCAGGTCCAAAGGCGCCTTCACGCATCGCGATGGCGCGCTTCAGGTACCGCTCAGCTTCCGTCAGACGGCCAAGGCGCAGGTAGAAATCGGCCAGCCATTCGTAACTGTCAGCCAGCGCGCCACTGTGCGGCCCAAACGCTTTTTCCCGCACCGCCAATGCGCGCAGGTACAACGTTTCGGCTCCTTTCGCTTTTCCCTCCCGCAGAAACAGGTCGCCAAGATTCTCCACCGCCTTCGCATAATCCGGATTCCCCGCGGCGCCTGAGGCTTCCATGATTGCCATCGCTCGCCGGTAGAGATCCTCGGCCTCTTTCTTCTTCCCTATCGCCTGCATGGATGTCCCCAAATTGTTCAGCAGGATAGCCAGTTTCGGATGATCCGGGCCCAACGCTTTCTCCCGCAGCGCAATGGCCTCGCGATAGAGTTGAGCAGCCTCGGCATACTTCCCTTCGCGGTAAAGCACTGAGCCGAGGTTACCGAGTCCCGACGCCATCTCGGGATCATTGGGCGGAAGGATTTCGCGGCGCAATTCCACGGCCCGCCGGTGACACTGCTCCGATTCGTCATACCTCTCGAGAAGCCGCAACGCCTCACCAAGCGTGTTCAGCGCCGCCGCCACCTGCCGGTACTTCGGCCCATAATTCGCCTCCCATAACTGCAGCGCGCGCCGGGCCAGCGGTTCGGCCTCCCTCGGACGCCCTTGCTGGTTCAGCATCACCGCCAGGTTATTGAGCGGCGCGGCAATCTCGGCGTCCCGCGGATTGATCTTCTCCCTCACCTCGATGGCTTCCCGGTAGAGCTTTTCCGCCTCGAGGAAATTTCCCCGCACCCGATGTACTTCCGCAAGATTGTTCAACACGGACGAGTAAGCGGCTCGCGCCATGCCGTGTAAAGCCTGATAGGCGGGCAAAGCCTGCGTATACAGCCTCTCCGCGTCTTCATACCGGCCGAGTTGATAATCGAGCGCCCCCAGATTGTTCCAGGCTTTGGCCAGGCGCAGGTCCCTGGCGGGAAAGTCCCGCGCTTGCTCGATGGCGGCAAGGTATGCCTTTTCCGCTTCCGCGTAGTTGCCCTGGCGGGCGAGCAGCGTCGCGTGGTCCAGCCTGGAATCCCATTCCTCGACCACGCTGGTTTGCGCGGCGAACAGGCCGCACGCTATCAGACACACGAAGAACACACGCCCCATTGGCCACCTCCTCGCTGGCGATTTGCTTTGGAAAAAGGACCGGCTGCCTCGCGTTCGGCCCTTGTTCTTTATCTACGCTCTAAGACAGGAAATGTTCGCGTTGGAAGTGTTAACTCTCGGATGGAATTCACAACCTGCTACTTCATCCGCAAAGCATGCGAAACTGGGAGTATCCGCCTCGATGGATCACTCCTTCACCCGCCGCTCCTTTTTGACGGGAGCCGCAGTCACTTTCGCTGGTTGTTCCGGCCGGACCAAGCCCTTTTCCGGCTTCGCCTTCGTCGCCAATGAAGACGGTCATGTGGTTGCCGCCGTCGACCTCACGGCCTTCGCCCTGGTGAGGCACATTCGCCTCGACGCCGCGCCCACCGAACTGGTGAGCCACGATACCCGGCAGATGGTCTACGCCCTCACGCCATCCACCGGAACCGTTCACGAGATTTCCGCCACCAATCTCCGTCGCGAACGCTGGACGGCTCTCGGAGGCTTCGCCACCCACATGCGCCTGAGCCCGCACGGCGACGCGTTGTGGGTGCTGCTCAACCACCCCCTGCAACTCGTCCAGGTGCGCCTGGAAACCATGGAGGTGCAGAGCCGCGTGCCCCTTCCCTACGAACCCGTCTCCTTCGATCTCTCGCTGGAGGACCCCCGCGCCATCATCAGCTTCGGTGCGATGGGCTCCTGCGGATTGGCGGACCTGGAATCACAACGCCTGAAGATCATCGACTGCGGTTCGCCGCTCGGCGCCGTCAGCTTTCGCAAGGACGGCCGGCAGTGGATTGCCGCGCACCGGCAGAAGCGGCTGTTGTCCATCTTTGACACCATCTCGAGCCGCGTCGTCGTTCGCCTGCCTCTTGCCATGCGGCCGGACAACTTCTGCTACAAAGCCGATCGCGGACAGTTGTTCATCACCGGCGAAGGCTCCGATGCAGTCGCCATTGTCTTCCCCTTCAGCACACAGGTGGACCAGACGGTTCTCGCCGGCCGCGCACCCGCGGCCATGGCCGCCTCGCCCGCCACTCCCGATTCACCGGAATTCCTCTTCGTCACCAACCCGCAATCCAACCAGGTGACCATCATCAATATTGATTCCCGGAAGGTGGTGGCTGTCGCGCAGGTGGGCTCCGAGCCCACGCACGTCGTCATCACCCCGAACAATCAGTATGCTCTCGTCTTGAACAAGCGAAGCGGAGACATGGCCGTCATCCTGATCCAATCCACCGCCCGCAGGTCAAAGTTCCCCGCGGCCCTGTTCACCATGATCCCCGTAGGCTCGAGGCCCGTCAGCGCCGTCATCCAGGCAGTGTAGAGGCTCTCACCTGTTCGGCGGCGGAATGATGAATTCCCCCTTGCGCACGCCATAATCCTTGGGCAGCGTCCTCCAATCCATGGCCGCCCGGGCGTTCCAATCGTAGACGATGGCGCCGGCGCGCAGCGTCATCTCGCATTGCAGTCTCTGCCTCGCCTTCACCAGCCCTCCGTCCGGATCCGCGTACCCAAAGTCGCCCTCCAACACTTGAAACGCCGCTACATCCGCCACCGCGCCCACGCTCAGGTGGCCCAACTCCGGATGATGGATCTCCTGCGCGGGATTCCACGTCGAGCGCAGAATCACTTCCTTCAGCGGCATGCCCAGAATCAGCAGCTTCGACATCGTCACCGGCATGTCGAACATCGGCCCGTTCATGCTGCCGGAGTGAAGGTCCGTCGAAATCGAGTCCGGATAAAACCCCTGCGCGATCGCCGGTACGGCGTTGCGCCACACGAAACTCCCTCCGCCGTGCCCCACGTCGAACTTCACCCCTCGCGCCCGCGCCTGCTTCAGGTACTCGTACAGCTTGCCATTCTCATCCACAATCGGTACGGGACCGCGGAAAAAATGCGTGCTGATGTCACCGGGGCGCAGCTTCTCCGTGACGAGCTGCCAGTAAGGGCGCGATTTCAAAAACCATCCGAAATCCACCATCACCGGGATGTTCGCCAGCTTGCCCGCTTCCACCGCGCGCTCCACCGGAGTCCAATCTCCGCCCTCGTAATGCGCGGTCTTCACGCCCACCACCACATCCTTGTGCTTCCGCGCCAGCCGCGCCACCTCCTCCGGCTTCATATCGGAGGTTGCCTGCTCGACGATGTTCGTCATCATGCCGAGCCCCGCAATGTTGATAAACGCGAACACGCGCGTCTTCACACGGTCAATCACCGTATGGCGGAACGTCTCGAAGTTCCGCCAGCCGGAACTTCCCGCATCGGCCATGGTGGTGACCCCCGTGCGGAAACTGTAGCTGTCGGGCGCAACGCTGTTGTCGCCGGCCCACGCGTTCTGCACCCCCGTGGTGTGGAACACATGAACGTGGATGTCCACCAGCCCCGGCGTCACGTACAGGCCGCGCATCTCCACCACCTTGCGGGCCTGCCCGGCCGGGATGTTGACGCTTACGGCCGCGATCTTCCCCGCGCGGATGGCGACATCCCGCACGCCGTCAATGTTGTTCTTCGGATCAATGACATGGCCGCCCTTAAGCAGCAGGTCATAGTTCTGCGCGGCAGCCGGAAGCGCCAGCAGCATCGCCAGAGCCAGCCTATGCATGAACCACGCGCTCCTTGGCCTTGTCCCAAGCCAGGTACTTGTGCGTGCGATACGAATCGACGCCCATTCTCGCCGCCACCACGCCGTAGTAGCCCAGCATGCAATCGCACTTCAGCGGTTCATTCTTCCGGATGGCTGCTTGCAGATTCTTGTGGTGCAGCGCAATGTCCTCGGCGCCCTTCTTCTCGTAGGTGACCGGCTTCACTTCGTTCTCATACAGCTTCTGCGGCGTAATGGTGAAGCCTGTGCGCGTGAATTCCAGCGTCGCCTTGTGCCCGCGCAGCAGATGCCGCACCGGCGTGTCGTTCGCCATGGACGATACCAGTTGCACTGTCACGCCCTCCGGATAATCAAGCAGCATGTTGAACGTGTCGGGAATCTCCGCCTTGCTCTCCGGAAACTGGAACTTCCCTCCCGTCGCCACCACACGCTCCGGAAACGTCAGCCCCAGCGAGCGGATGATGCGCGTCACGCGGTGCACGAAAAGGTCCGTCGCAATGCCGCCCGAATAATCCCAGAAACGCCGCCAACTGAAAAACCGCTCCGCATCATAAGGACGTTTTTTCGTCGGCAGCAGCCACGTGTTCCAGTCCAGATTCACCCCCGGTTTGGCGTCCGGATCCTCCTCGTACAGCCAGAAGTCTCCCTTGTGATTCCGCGAATAGTCGATCTGCGCCAACACCACCTTGCCCAGGTACCCTTCTTTCACGTACTGGTTGGCAGTCTCGTACGATTCATCGGACATGCCCTGCACGCCCACCTGCATCTTGAGCCCCGTGGCCTTCACCTTTGCCACCACCTTCTTCGCCTCCTCGATGGAGTACGTCATCGGCTTCTCGCTATAAAGATGTTTGCCGGCCGAGAGCGCGTCGAGGATGACTCGCGCATGCCAGTGTTCGGGCGTGGCGTTTAAAACATAATCGACGTCTTTGTTGTCCAGAATCTGCTTGTAATCCTTCTGCATCTTGCCGCCGGTGAGCTGGCTCGCCTTCTCCAGCCGCTTCTCGTACAAGTCGCTGACCGCGGCGATCTCCAGATTCTCCGCCTCCCTCATCTTCACCAGCGCGTGCATGTGCCCCGTGGCCATGCCGCCGCACCCGATCACGCCGATCCGGATGCGTTCGTTCGCTCCCACAATTCGCGTATATGCCTTGGCCGTGGAAGCAACCGTACCAGCGGCGAGAAAGGTCCTTCGAGAAACTGAGTCCATAGGTGCTATTTTAGGCGTATCGGGACATAAATGCGATTGCGGCTGCGATGACGGGACCTCACTCTGCATCGATGGCGGGCCGCCGGTTCGGCCCCTATGAAGTCACCCGCCTCATCGGCACAGGCGGGATGGGAAGCGTCTACCAGGCCGAGCGTGTGGACGGACAGTTCCGCAAACAGGCCGCGCTCAAGCTGGTCACACCCGATGCGGCCGCCCCGCACGCCACGGAACGCTTTCTTCAGGAGCGCGAGACTCTTGCCGCTCTCGACCACCCCAACATCGTCAAGCTCCTCGATGGAGGCGTCACCGAAGAAGGTCTCCCGTACTTTCTCATGGACTACGTCGAGGGCACGCCCATCGACGAATACTGCAATACCCACAAGCTCGGAATCGAGCAGCGCCTCCGCCTGTTCCTTCAGGTCTGCGACGCGGTGCAGTACGCGCACCGCGCCCTCATCGTGCACCGCGATATCAAGCCGCGCAACATCCTCGTCACAGCCGAAGGCGTCCCTAAACTGCTCGATTTCGGCATCGCGAAACTGATGCGGGGCGCCCGCGAGCGCGGCACGGCGCAGGTTTCCGAGATGACCCAAGTGTTCCGCACCTTCACCCTGGAATACGCGAGTCCAGAGCAGCTCTGCACAGGCCCCATGACCGTTGCCGTCGACATCTATGCGCTCGGCGTCCTGCTATATGAACTACTCGCCGGCCGCTGGCCCTATGCCGTGGAGACGCCGAGCGAGGTGGCGCTGGCCTACGCCATCTGCGAACTACAGCCCGAAAAACCAAGTGAAGCGGTGTTCCGCAAAGACCCTGCCGAAATTGCCGCCCAGCGCTCCGCCACCCCGGAAAAGCTCCGTCAAAGCATCGCCGGCGACCTTGACGCAATCATCCTCAAGGCGATACAGAAGCAGCCTGAGCAGCGCTACTCTTCCTGCTCCGGCCTTGCCGCCGATATCGAGCGCCACCTCGCCTGGAAGCCTGTCGAAGCACGGACGCACACTTTCGGCTACCTCCTGGGCAGGCTCGCCCGCCGCAACCGCGCGGCCTTCACCGCCGCCGCGCTGGCGGTGCTCATCCTCATCGCCGGAGTCGCCGGCATTGTCCGCCAGTCGCGCGTGGCCGAAACCCAGCGCGCGCTCGCCGAGCGGCGTTTCAACGAGTTGCGCGGCCTCCTCGGCACGTTCCTCTTCGAAGTGCACGACAGCATCCGCGATATGCCAGGCTCGGCCTACGCCCGTTCCCAGATCATCGGAAAGACCTCGGAATATCTCAGTTGGCTGGCGGCGGAATCGAACACGGATGTGGGCCTGCAACTGGATCTCGCCGATGCATACATCAAATTGGCGGGCACACAGGGCAGCCCCTACGAAATGAACCAGGGCAGCACTCGCAAGGCCCTCGAAACCTACGCCAAAGCCCGTGCCGCGGCCGAATCCGTGCTCCGCAACTATCCCGGACATCCTCGCGCCCGGCGTTACGCCGCCCTTGCCATCCTCAAGACAGCGGACATAGACGAGCAGCAGGGCAGATTGCCCGAGGCCATTCGCGGAGCCGCAACCGCCCTCAAGACGCTCCTCGAGTTGAGTCTTGCCCAACCCGACAACATCGACGCCCATCAGGATCTTGCCTCGGCCTACGAAGCCCTCGGCGATTTCGAATCCTCCAACGACCAGCCGAAAATCGCCCTCGATCACTTCCAGGCCTCCCTCGCAGAAAATCGCGCCGTTCTCGCCATCGATCCCGGGAACTTCCGCTCCCGCCGCGCCGTCGCCATCATGAAAATGAAAATCGGCGATATCCGGCGCGTCAATGGGGAAGGGACTCTCGCCCTCGCCGAATACCAACTCGCCACCGAGGCCGCCGATTCCCTCTACGCCGAAACCCATCGCGACGACTTGAAGCGCCTCCGCGCCATGCTCCTCGGCAAGGTCGGCCACACCCAGTTCGAACTGCTCGACTACAAGGCCGCGCTCGACCGTTACCATGAACAACGCGCCATCTATGAGGAACTCGCCCGCCTCGACCCCGGCGACAAGCGCGCTCTGTTCGACATGGCTTCCACCTATAAGAATGAATCCGATGTCTACTGGCAGTTGGACAACATGCCCCAGGCGCTCGCATCCACCCAACGCTCCCTGGAGATGATGGACAGGATGGCCAAGGGAGATCCCTCCAATGAAATCGTTCGCGAACGGCTGGCCCTGCTCGAATTGCTTGTTGGCGATTACTTCATCGAACTGCACAACCCAACGGAAGGACGGCGCCACGCCGGGCGCGGGCTCGCCCTGTTGAAGGAGCTCGCGGGAGCTCCGGAAGCCCGCCCCGCCCTCATCCATTCCTACGCCAACGCCCTCCTCACCGCAAGGCCGGAAGATCTGCGCAACCCTCCCCTTGCCCTCGAGATCGCCAAAATCGCCGCGCAAAAGACCAACCGCACCGGCCTCGTCTTCCTCGACACGCTGGCCCGCGCCTACCAGGCCAATGGCAATTCACCCGCCGCCATCCAAACCATCGAAGAGGCTATCTCGAAACTCCCTCCGTCCACGCAGCCCTCGCATCTGAGAAAGGTGCTCGAAAATCACCTCGCCCAATTCCGCGCGCAGCCTCAGGCGGAAAAACGGTAGGCGTCACGCGCTTTCCAGAATCACCCTGCCGCGAACCAGTTCGTCAATCTCGGAATCCTTCATGCCCAGCAGTACCCTCAACGTCTCCCGCGTATGCTGCCCCACCAGCGGCGCGGCGGATTCGACGCTGCCCGGCATCTCGCTGAGTTTCACCGGAACTCCCGTCACCCGCACCTCTCCTGCCGCCGGATGGGTCACCGCCGGAAACATGCCCCTGGCCGCTGCCTGCGGATCCTCCACCACCTCTTTCAGATTCCGCACAGGCGTACACGGAATGCCGCGCTGCCGGAAGATCTCCGTCCACTCTTCGGCGGTACGCTGCCGGAACACCTCGACGATCGCCGGCTCGAGAACGCCGCGGTGCTTCACCCGCAGGGAATTTGTGGCGAACCGTTCATCCGCCGCCCACTCGGGCTTTTCCACTGCCTCACAAAAGGCCTCCCACAGCCTCTCGCTCGCCACCGCGATGGCGATCTCGCGATCCTTCGCCGGAAACGCCGCATAGGGCACGATCGTGGCAAATGCCGTCCCCAGCGGACGCGGGATGATTCCGCTGCCCAGATAATAGGCGAAGCTCGACGCCATCGCTGAGATCATCGAATCCAGCATCGAGACGTCCACGAACTGGCCTACTCCAGTCCGCTCGCGCGCCTGAATCGCCATCAGCACCCCGATAAGCGCGAACATCCCTGCCGTAATATCGGCCACCGAATGCCCGCAGCGGGCCACCTGCCCGTCCGCCGTACCGGTCACGCTCATCAGCCCGCTCGACGCCTGCACGATCAGATCCATCGCCGCCTTGTCGCGCGATGGCCCGTTCTGGCCGTAGCCGGAAATGGAGCAGTAGATGAGCCGTGGATTTCGTACCCTCACCTCCTCATAGCTCAGCCCGAGCCGCGCCATTGCCCCAGGACGGAAGTTTTCGATCAGCACATCCGTTTTCTCCGCCATCCGCAGGCAGAGTTCCCGTCCCCGCTCATCTTTGAGATCCACGGAAACCGCGCGCTTGCCGCAGTTCAGCCCGAGGAAGTAGGACGCTTCCCCTCCCTGAAACGGAGGCCCCCAGGTTCGCCCCATGTCATGGGTATCAACCCCCTCGACCTTATAGACCTCAGCCCCGTAGTCCGCCATCAGCATCGTGCAGTAAGGGCCCGCCAGAGCATGCGAGAAATCGAGAACGCGGATTCCATCCAGAGGTTTTGCCATGAACAGCCTATCGTAGCCTTCTCTGATACAGCCTGCAAAGCGGCCATATACAGAATTTTCAGTATTGGCACATGGAGCGGCAAGCCCTACGATCGAGGTAACAACATTCGTTCAAAACTCTTTTTGAACCTCTATCAACGACTGTGCGGTGGTGTCCACAGGTCAGGGACGTGCGGTGGGTTTACTGACTCCACCTATCGCGCGTGGGACACCACCGGATCGGATCGTCCGCTTCCCGCCCCTATGCTTCTTCGGTTCCTGTTCGCCTCATAACAACCTCCATCTTCGAATTCCCGCAGGCAGCGCCGCCGTGTACGACTTTTCCACGGGTTATAATACCGCCCGAGGTCACTTGGATGATCGGTAGATTCATTGAACGCATCTGCACGTTGTTCCTTTTCTCGATTCTGCCCGTGGGTTTCATCACGGCGGCTGAACCGCTGGCGATCACCAACGTCACTGTAATCGATGGAACCGGCAAGCCGGCGCGGCACGGCATGACCGTGATTGTCGCAGGCGATCGCATCACCGCCATGAAGCCCGCCCGGCGGGCCAGGCTCCCGCGGGGCACGCGCGTGGTGGAAGGTGAGGGCAGGTTCCTGATTCCCGGGCTGTGGGACATGCACGTTCACGGCGCGACAGGCGTGAACTCGAACGCGAACTCGAAATGGATGTTCCCGCTCGAGATTGCTAGCGGCATCGTCGGGGTGCGGAGTATGTTCGGACCGCCGGACGCCAACGCGTGGCGCGCGGAGCATGCGTCGCCGGTGCGGTTGAGTCCTACCCTCTTTATGGCCAGTCCCATCGTCGACGGAAAACAGTATTGGCCGGATTCCATCGTTATCTCCGGCGCGGCGCAGGGCCGGGCATTTATCGCCCAGCAGAAGGACCGCGGCGCGGATTTCATCAAAGTCTATAGCTTCCTGTCGCGCGATTCGTTTCTGGCGATCGCGGACGAAGCCTCGAAGCGCCATATCCCTTTCGCCGGACACGTCCCCGCCTCGGTGCGCGCCTCGGAAGCTTCGGATGCCGGCATGAAATCCATCGAGCATCTCACCATGGTGGCGCTGAGTTGTTCCACCCGTGAGGACGAGCTTTTTGAGAAGGTGCAGGGCGGCTCCGGCATGGCTGCCGCGGAGACGCAGGCCTACGAATCCTTCGATGAATCAAAGGCCAAAGCCCTGTTTGCCCAATTTGTAAAAAACGGCACCTGGCAATGTCCCACCCTCAGTGTGCTACTTTCTCTTTCCCGGCTGGACAATCCGGCAGAGTTGGAGAAAGACGAACGCCTGAAGTACGTTCCCAAGGGCAACCACCAAAGATGGGATCCGCGCAACGATTTTCGCTTCAAGAAAGCGGATGCGGCGTATTGGGAGCGCGCAAGGCGGAATTTCCGCGGGGCGATGGATCTGGTGGGCCGCATGCACCGTGCGGGCGTCGCCATCCTTGCCGGCACGGATACGGGGAACCCCTACGTCTTCCCCGGCTTTAGTTTGCACGAGGAGATGGAATTGCTCGTTCAGGCGGGGCTATCGCCGCAGGAGGCATTGCAGTCCGCAACCCGCAAAGCCGCGGAATTCATGGGGCAGAGCGACATCCGGGGGACCATCGAAACAGGCAAGATCGCCGACCTGGTGCTGGTTGACCGGGACCCGCTCGCCGATATCCGTAACACGCGACTTATCCGCGCGGTTGTCCTCAATGGTAAACTGCTGGAGCGCTCCTTGCTCGACAAAATGCTTGCGGAAGTGCAGGCGCTTGCGGAGCAATGAGAGACCTGCCCGCCGCTGTGCCATGTGTGCTTGCCGCTTAGAGTGGCAACAAACGTGCTAAAAATCTTCGCATAAGGGGGATGAGGATGTACTCTGAAACCGAAGTCGTGTCGTTGCTACGCCTGGAACTTTGCACACCCTGCACTGAGCGAAGGCCGGACGGTAGTTGCGGGCTGAAAGAGCCCGCGCGCTGCCAACTGAATCAGCGGCTACCCATGGTGGCGACCGTATTGATGGATGCGAAACGGGGCTCTCGATCACATTTTCCCGCGATTCGCGAGGCGCTGTGTTCCACCTGTCCCCGCCCGGTTATTGAGGGCAGTTGCGCGCTCCGGGACCAGGTTTCTTCCGAAATTGTGATTGAGACTCTACTTCAGCCGCTTTCCAACCACCATGCTCCACAGGGTTGGAAGGAGGGGAGTCCCTCGATGGTAGTGGACGCTCTGGAACGCGCCATCGAGGTCGTCAACCGGCGGCTCAAGACTTCCGACGCCAGGGAATTGATTGAACAGCACGATGGCTAAAACCAAGAGAATCGGCAAAGACCGGCTGCTCGAATTGCTTCGGTCGCATAACTTCACCCGGAACATGTCAGGATCGCACCTGGCCAGAATCGCCGGCTTTGCTCAACTGATTCACATCAGCCAGGACGAATTGGTGTTCACCTCAGGCCAACGTCCTCGCTCTTTTTACTTGCTTCTCTCAGGCACTGTTTTCCTCGAGATGCACACTCCCACATACAACATTTGCATCGAGAAGCTACAAGGCGGCGAGGCGTTTGGTTGGTCGGCGTTGGTGGACAATCCGTATCGTGCATTCCAGGTGAGGGCGCAGGAACCCTGTTGGGCGGTGCGTATTCGCGCGGACCGCCTGCGTTCCGCCTGCAAAAGCAACAGCGAGTTAGGCCTCCACATTTTTCAAATGATGGCGAACCTGATCGCCCGCAGACTGCGATCGACCGAGTTGCGATTGGTCGAGTTCATCGGTCCGCCTGTTAAACCTGTCAAGGGGGATTAGCGCCCGCCCCACAACCGCCGGCCGCCAACCGGGTGGGTGTGTGAAATCACGAGTCCGGGCCAATTCACCCAGTCCCCCCAATGCCACGGTTCTTTCCACAGCTATGCTGGTACTGTGTCCGCCTCATCGCGATACCCGCACCGGTATTTCACATACCGTTGCCGCCCAGGAGACCCCGCATGTCTGATCTCTACGCCAATCCGCGCATGGCGGAGGGCTACGCCCGGTCGCGCCCCCAGGTCCACCCGCTCATCATCGAACGCGTGCGGGCGCACCTGCGGTTGCAGACGCCCCTCCCCCGCGCGCTCGATGCCGGCTGCGGGTCCGGATTGTCCACCAGGCCTCTGCATACCGTCGCGCGCCATTCGACGGGTATCGACCCGGCGGAGCCGATGCTGGGCTGGGCCTCCTCCGTCGCCCCTGACGCCGATTTCCTGGTAGCGCGCGCCGAACGCCTCCCCTTTCGCGCCCGGTCATTCCACCTCATCACCGCCGCCGGCTCTCTCAACTACGCCGACCAGCGCCTCTTCTTCGAGGAAGCTCGCCGCGTCCTCATCCCCGGCGGAGCCGTCGTGGTCTACGATTTCTCCGCGGGCAGGAGTTTTCCCGACTCGCCCGCCCTCGATGCCTGGTTTGCCGGGTTCCATCGCCGCTATCCGCCTCCGCCCGCCGAGGCCCGGTTCATTTCCCCTGAAACCCTTCGTGACGGCGGGTTCGCGCTTTCCCTCAGCGCTCACGAAATCTTCGAAATTCCGCTTGTGCTTCACCCGGATTTCTATCTCGATTACATGATGACGGAGACCAACGTTTCTCACGCCGTGGGAAGGGGAATCCCCGCCGGAGAGATCCGCTCATGGTGCCAGCAGACGCTCGCTCCCGTGTTCGGCCCGTCCCCGCGCGAGGTCCTCTTCCGCGGCTATATTGCCTACATGCGGTAGCCGGTCAATGCGTCATCGCATAGATGACGTAGTTCACTCCCAGCCGGATGCCCAGCGCGGAATATTTCTCCGGATAGTTCGGATCATCGGCGAACTCCCACGAATCTCCGATATCCGAGTTGAACAATATGGCCACCATGATCCGCCCGTGGTCATCGTAAATGCCCCGCCAGTGCGGCGTCGCGCCGTCTTTCCGGTATGTCGTCCCGCGCCGCAGCGCCCACTGCCCCGGAATCGTGTAGCGCTCCTTCAACTCGTATACGCTGTGCAGTATCGGGTCCGCATCCTCGATCTCCACCACCGGACGGTCCGGAAAGATCAGTTGCAGACTCTCGTCGAACCGGTCCCATTCCTCCGTCCCCCAGAAGTCGTCCAGCATCAGGAATCCGCCCCGCAGCAGGTATTCGCGAATGGTTCTTCCCTGCGCCGGCGTCAGCTTCCAATCCCCCATCTCCCCGGCAAACAGCCAGGGCCAGTTGTAGATGTCGTCCCTGTCATCGGGATTCACCGGCTGTTCCGCCGACCGCGCGTGAATGCGCGTCAGCCGCCGGATAGCCTGTGAGAAATGCCGGTCCGCCCGCGGGTAATCCTGCGTCCAACTGGTTCCGCCCTCGCGCCAGTCCTGCTCGCCGCCCCAGCGCGACCGCCTGCCGAACATCGCGTTTGGATGCTCGGGATACATCAGACGCGCAAACACCCACTCCGTATGTTCATTCCAGTCCATTGGGACGGGAACATTGTCGTAGGGCTCGAGGCTCGAATACACCCGGAAAGGCTGCTGCCAGGCGAAGACTGCGCAAGCGCCTGCCACCAAACCCGACAGCATCCAGCGAGCCTTCGGAGACATGCTCTTCTGTGAGCATAGCAGCGGGGGCGAACCGGGCGAGTAGTTCAGCCCACCTCCGCTGCCTTTTGTTGGCTCCGCAGATGCGGAGGAACCTGCCCGAACGTAAGGAACAGGTTGACCGCGAACAGTGTCATCGCCGTCATCTCGATGATGGCTGAGAACGGCAGCACGGACCACAGGGCCGGCAGGTAGCCCTCATAAGCGCCGATCTCCGAGCCGACGCGCAGGAAGCAGCCGATGTTCAGAAACGCCAGCGCGGCAAACATCAGCCGGGGGCTGAAAAGTACGCGCATGCCGCAGAACGCGGGCAAGACCCTCTGGCCAATGGCAAAAACCATGGTCGATATGAATCCGACAGTCAGCGCGTGGCGCGACGCTCCCCATAGGCCCCCTGCCCTGTCCCAGAGGGCCGCGCTCAACGAAATGCAGGCGGATGCGACGAGCCAGACGTAGGCAATGCGGACGAACAGCGGGAAAGTCGCGTGCACACCCACAATCTTCGGCGGCCGCTCCGGGCGAGCGAAGATGTGCAATCCGGCCGAAGCAGTGATTGCGCCCGCCGCGAAGAGCGCGGTTGCCGGAAGCCACCATGCGCCGAGCGCGCACAACACGGCGGCCGTGTTGATGACGACGGCGGTTTTCAAGAGCCGGTCATCGGGATTGGAAAGACCCAGAAAGGTGGGTAGCCAGCGCGCGCTGAAGCCCCAAATAGTGACCACCGGGAATGCCCAGGTAAACAGCGCGAGCAGGCGCGCATCCAATCCGGGCGCCACCGCCGGACCGGCCCCGTAGAAAGCCGAATGCAATGCCGCTGCCAGGTTGGCCAGCAAGCTCAGCAGGAAGCCGAGCGTGCCCGCAACGACGATTCCTATCCAGGTTCGCGAAATCTGAACGCCGGCCCCTCCGGGACCCTTTTCGCTGCGGTGGCCGCGAACCGTGAGGAAGAACAAAATGAACGCGGCGAGTTCGAGGATTGCCGAGACGGGCAGGGTCAAGCGCCAGTGCCAGCGCCATAAGTTCGTTGCCCACCGCAACCCCACTCCGGCGGTCCACAGAACCCAACTCGTCCAAGCCCGGCTGATAGCGAAGGGCGCCATCCCACGCATCTTCGAGAGCGAGTAAAAGCCGATGCCCAGAATGAAAGCTCCGATCCAGCCGAATATCTGGGCGTGGCCGTGCGCCTGAATCCAGGCCGGGTCCACGTGGGCTGCGCCGTGTTCATCCGATATCGAGATCAGGTTCCATGCTCCGAGAAATGTCCCCGGCAGAAGCATGAACAAAAGTCCCGTCACAATCCAGACGGTCACCGAGCGTTGTAACGCCGCCTCGTGTTGTTTGATCGCTTCGATGTCTTGCATAGTGGACTAACGCCGGAAGCGGCGCAGGTATCCCTCCAAAGGGGCATAAGCCCGGTCAGGCGCCGCGCTCCCGTCCCACTGGTCGGCAAACACGTTCAGAAAACCGGCTTCTTTGTACATGCTGCGCTTCACATCGCCCTCGAGCGCGGCGCCGCGAGGCTTCCAGTCGGGCCCTAAGGCTTTCCTTGCGGCCGTGAGCATCGCGGCGGCCTCCCGTCCATCCTGCCGCCGCCACGCAATATAGCCGCGGAGAAACCATGCGTTGGCGGCGCGCGCGTTGGCCTGGCAGGCGTGCGTGAACCGTTGATCGGCCGCGTGCAGGTCACCGAGCGCCAGGTCCACTTCGCCGAGCAGCACCAGCGTCCCGGTCTCCTCGGAGTTCAGCCGCAGCGCGGCTTCGAGAGGCGCTCGAGCGGCCGTGAATTGAGAACGGGACGAAGCCGATGACGCCAGCAACTCGCCTTTGCGTTGAAGCGCACGATGACTCTGCGGGTTGACCTGCGCCAGTTTATCGAGTTCGGCAACAGCGCCGGCCGCGTCTTCCTGGGCCGCAAGGCAGTTTGCCAGGTAGTAGAGCGAATCCTCATGCCTGGGGTCCATGGCCAGCGCTTCCCGAAAGAGCCCCGCCGCCTTTGCCGGATCATGCTCGCGTTTCATTGCATCCATCGCCGCCCGCTGCTTCTCCCAGAATCGCATTACCAAACGCTGGTCGAGTGGCCGGTGCGGCGCGAACACGCGCGGTTCCCGCTCGCCCTCGGTGATCTCCCAAATATGATTTGCCGCCAGATCCGTCCATATTTCCGCGCGGCCGTTGCCCCATCGCACTTCCAGCCGGTCGATTTTCGCCGCGGCGCCAAGACCGATGTGCACCCGGCGGCTGTCCTGCGACAGATAGGACGCGCTGGTGACGGCGCGCCGCAGAGGCACGGCCCCCGCCCAGGCAGTCACTATGGCTCCATCGCCGAAGCCCATCGCGGTCTGGCTGCCGGCCACCCGGCTGTGCAGGCGAATCTCCGCCCAGTTGCCGTGCGGCATGTCATTGCGCAACAGGCGTACGCCCTCGCCGTGATCCACAATGGCGATGTCCATGGATCCGTCGTTGTCGAAATCCGCAACAGCCAGGCCGCGGCTGACATGCGGTTGCGCCAGTGACCGGTTCCAGGGAGCCAGGTCGTGGAAGAATTGCCCGCGCGCATTCCAGAACAGGAACGACGGCATCGGAGCAAGACGCCGCGGCCTGGTTTCCTTCTCTTCGAAAGTGCTGCCATTAGCCACCGCCAGGTCCGGCCAGCCGTCGGAATCGAAATCGGCGAAACTGGCGCCCCATCCGATCAACTGCATGGAAGGCTGCCCGATGCCGCGCATTTCGGACACGTCCGTGAAGTGCAGTTCAGCCTTCCCTTCCCCCGCCTCCTTCTGCTCGGAGAGCAGGGATTGGTACAGCGCATACTGCTGGGCAATCCAGTGGGAGATGAACAGATCGTCGTCGCCGTCGCGGTCGAAATCGCCCGCCGCCAGGCCCATCGAGCCGCGGTATTCCTCCACCCAGGCGCTTCGTCCCGAGTCAACGAATTTGCCGCGCCGGTTCAAATACAGCCTGTTTTCCGAAATATCGTTGGCCACGTAGAGATCCAGCCAGCCGTCCCCGTCGAAATCATGCCACAGGCCGCTCAGGCTGCGTCCCTCCGGGTTGGCGACACCCAGTTCCCTCCCCACCTCGGTGAACGAGCCGTCGCCGTTGTTGCGGAACAGCAGGTTTCGTTCCGGCTCATACGACGCGGGATTGAGCGTGAAGGGAACCTCCTTGCCGAACTGCTGCGAGACGCCGGCCGCGTCCCCCTTGCCAGGCACGTACTTCACATAGCCGCAGACGTAGAGATCGGGAAAACCGTCGCGATTGTAGTCGCCCCACGCGGCTCCGGACCAGAAGCCTTTCGGAGAAGGAAAACGGTGATCGCGGACGAAGCGGCCGTGATCGTTCCGGAACAGAAGGATCGCGTCGTACCCCGTTACGAGCAGATCGAGCCAGCCGTCGGCGTTGTAGTCGCCCCACGCGGCGGCCATGCCGCGAATCCGCGTTTCCGGGAAATCCCGCACCTCCTCGAAACGGCCGTTGCCGAGATTGCGAAAGAGCCTCGAAGGAGCGAGTTGCGAATCCGGCAGGCTCAGCGCGCCGCCGCCGCTGACCACAAACAGATCGTCATTTCCATCGCCGTCAAAGTCGCCCCAGGCGAGTCCCGATCCCATATCTTCCGGCAACTGTGACGTGCGCGCCCCTTGGAACTGGCGAAAGCCACCGAGCCCGGCGGCTTGAGTGACGTCGGTGAACCGCGGCGCCGGTGCGCCGGCGGGTAGCGGCCGTCCCGCGTCGCGCAAGGCATCGGAGCTTCGGGAACTCACCTCGATGCGAGCCTGTCCGGCGGGCGCAGCCTTCCGAGCCTGTTCGCTGATGACGGAGGTGACGTCGTCCGACGCTTCGCCTGGAGTGTATTGCTCCGGTTCGTTATCTTTGTGAATGCGCCAGGCGGCAAGCCCGCTGATCAGGGCCAGCGCACCCAGTGTCGACGCGGTCCAGAGAATCCGCCGGCGTCGTCGGGAAACCGGCCTGCGTGGAGGCGGCGGAGCGGCAGCCGGCACAGTCTCATTTCCCCCTGGGCGCCACCGCAATCTCAGCGCTGGCGCTCGCGATGTCCACCGCCGGAGACGTGAGGTGTGCCGCTTCGCCCATCACGTAGTTCAGCAAAAACTGGTCGATCTTGCGGTAGTGCAGCGTGGCCGCGACGCGCATCGTCCCCGCTTTCTGAGCGCGGACCGAGAATTCCCGGACATCGCCGTCGCCCTTTGCCTGAACTTGCGGCGCGCCCGACGGGCAGAGGACATTGTATTCGACCGTGTCCGAGTAGCCGGGGAACAGCGAGCGCCGGTACCGTACGCCGACCATCTCCCACAAATTGTGCCGGTCGATGAGGTTGCCGTACTGATCCACAGGCTCCGCCTTGAACAGAAATGTGCCCGGCCGGAGGAAGTTGCGATCGTCGCGCTCGCCGGAGGCGAACACGGTCCGGCCCATCCCATCCTCCACGCGCAATTCCACCCAGCTTTGAATCATGTCCAGCGGCCCCGTGGGATAATCGTGCCCCACCTTGTTGGAGACGAGAATCACCCGTACAGGCACCTTCTCACCCGGCGCCGCCGTGCGCGGAGCCTCGAGCCGCAACTTCACCACGGGTCCTTCCGCCCACTTGTTCCGGATCTCGGGAATGTCAATCTTGCCGCGCAGCCAGTGTTCCGTCATCTCTGTGTGCTTCGCCGCGCCTTCCAGGCGGAGGAGGCTGGGGACGAAGTTGTTGGCCGCAAGAAAACGATGGCTCCGGTGTTTGCCGTCGCCCGGGTTCCGGTTGTAGTCCGAGGAGTCTCCGGCGGCGGGATCGGTCGAGTCCACCAGCGGCATGTGACACTCACGGCATTCCACCGTCCCGCGGGCGTCGCCCTTCTTGTTCCAGTGGCTCGCCGCCCAGTTGTCGTACTGGTTCTGCAACTGTACCCAGCCGACGCGGTTCACCTCCTGGTCGATGAACTGCTTGTGGCAGGCGGCACAGTATTCCGGCTTCTTGTACATCCGCTTGCTCAGCCGGTTGTGCCCGGCCGGCCAGACGCGGATCAGAAAATTGCGGGCCATAGCGCCGGCGGTATGCGAGCCGCTCCATTGCCACAAATACTCGCCGGGTTGCGTGATCGTGTAGTTCGCGTTGCCCCGTATGTCGGTCTTCTGAATCGCGTGGCAGGCAACGCAGGAAATGCCTTCGTTGTAGCCGTCGAGACCGGTGAGGTTCTCCACAAAGATATTCTTGGTTCCGGAAAACAGCGAGATCGGGTCGTGGCATCCCCCGCAATAGCGGGTGGATTCGGGGCCGTTTTGCTTGGCCATGACGTTCTGGATCCCCTGGAAGACCGGATCCATCGCGGCATAACGGTGCGCGCTCGGCTGCCACTCTTCATAAATCTGGGTATGGCAACCGCTGGAACCGCATGTGGCTGATCCAGCCATCGAGCGGGCGTCGAAAGCGCCGTTGGTGGACGTGCGGGCGAGGCTCGGCGCAAAGGGCCGGTTTTTTCCGTAGAGGAAATTGTAATCCGCCGGAAACTCATTCCGGTACTTCAAACCAGAGTAGGACAGCGTCAGCACGGCCGTTGCGCACACTCCAGCCGAGCAGCCCGCTACGGCCACGGCAAGCCACCCGCGCGTGGACCGTGTGAATTCCGTGCGCCTCCTGCGGAGCCATGAGATGACAATGTGCGGAACGGAAGCAACCACCGCAAACAGCGCCGAGATGAGGTGGAGATATCGAAGCCACGGCGTCGTACGTGTCGCAAGCAGCCCCTGCCAGGTAACCACCAGCCCGGTCAGGACGCAGATGGCCAGGGCCGCCAGGCCCACGTAGCCGAGCAGCAGCACGTCGGACATCGCCTGCCGGGCGTAGTCCTCCCAGTGGCGCGCGAGGTACCAGGCGATTGGAGCCAACGCAACCAGGCCTATCAGAGTGTGCGCCAGTAAGCCCCATTCCACTGCCGGATGAAACGGGCCAAACGTGATCGCCAGACCGGAGACGAGTTCGAACAGAAGGAGCGCCGCGGTGGCGCGGGCCAACATCGAGGCCCACCCCGTGCGGAGGATGCGAGTGGAATGTCCGGTTGCTTGCACGGTTGTCTAAGTCCTCAACTGACAGGTTTACTCGATTCGCTCCTCGATCGCCAGCAGCACTCGAACCAGCAGGGCCCCCTCCCCGCACCGGTCCACACCGGCCTCGATTTGAGCAGCCGTCTGTTCATAGGGACCGGACCCGATGTCGCCGGAGCATTCGCGAACCAGGTCCGCCACGCCCTCCGCAGTCACCTCCAGGTGGAATTGGAGACCGAGTCCGTGAGCATGCTCGAAGGCCTGGACGAGGCACCCCTCGCTTTTGGCCAGGTGAACGGTTCCAGCCGGCAGATCGTAGGTTTCGCCATGCCAGTGGAACGGAGTGAATTGATGAGGCAGCGCGCGAAATAAGTGCGGCGGATCTTCAGGCGCGCACTGCTCCACCGGAAACCAGCCGATCTCCTTCAACCGGTTGCGATAGACTCGCGCACCGAGGACCTGCGCCAGAAGCTGCGAGCCCAGGCATACCCCGAGCGTGAACTTCCCGGAAGCGAGACATCGCGCAATCAGCTTCTTCTCCGAAACCAGCCATGGGTAGGCATCCTCATCGTGGACGCTCATAGGTCCGCCCATTACCACGAGAAGATCAAGATCCCGCGCGTCCGGCAGATTCTCACCGAGATCCAGGCGCACGATGCGAAGATCATGCCCGCGGCGCGCGGCCCAAGCGCCAATTTGGCCTGGACCCTCAAAAGGGACGTGTTGCAAACAGCAGATGTTCATCGCCGGTCCGGAGCCCACTCCTCGTCTGATTGAGAATACGGTCATGCCCCCGGCCGTGCTGTGACCAAAGTCACCGATCGCCGCTCTTCGCACTCGGCGTGAACAACGAACTCATCCTCGTCCGGCGGCGCGTAAGTCGATAATGATCGCCCACAAGCTACTTATTTTCAACTATTTGCCAGGTCACATGAATTTCAGACAGAAATCAGCGCCTGTCTATGGAAAGCCGCGAATCGATACCCGAGACTGCGGCTCATGGGTTTCGATCCGCGTCTTGCCCTCACAGCCATGTTGACCGTCCTGTGGTCTGGCCTCTCCGCCACGGCGGCGGGGCTGAATTCCCTCTACGAGTTTCGGATTGCTGAGTGCTCCATTAAGATGCGCATTATGTTTCCTCCGTCCTACGAGGGGAAGCGCCTCGAGGTCCATAGGAGTTCCAATCCGGGGAAAGCCGTCTGTGTGGCCCGTCAGACCGACAGTCAGGCCGGTACTCAGACCGGTACTCAGACCGGTACTCAAAAATGTGTCGAGCGGTTTGTCGGCGCCATCGCGGTTGTGGAGTTCGCAGTCACAAGATTGGTTAACGGCAAACCTGCCGCCGGTTCCATCCGCGAAGTGGTCACTGTGGTGGATCAGAGTCCGGGAATGCCGACCCGGCCTCCTTTCGAGATGAGCGTGAAGTTGATTGAGGGGCTCGGGAGCGACCTACAGGCATACGGCTATGACGAGGATCCGCTTCCCCCCTCCGAACGGGCGGCGGAAAGAGAGATGGCGAAACAGACCTGGAGGCGTTATCGCCAGGAACTGTTCCTAAATGATGATCAACGGCCCTTCGCGGTTGTCCAGTGGATGCATACGACGTCCGCTATCCGAGTGGTGGGTGTGGAGGACCCGGCGGGATCGCTCACTTACCGGAACCCTCCAACACCATGATGTCCGCTCCGATCTCGATAATGTGAGCGCGCAGCAAGGTATGTCCGTTCGGCGAAACGCACAATCCATTGTTGCCCGGCAGGGTGGACGCCGCCAGTTGGGTGTTTTCGCCGCCGGCAAATGCGTGGAAGAAGAGGGGGCACGTTCCGTCGGGCCGACAGGCGCCGGCATAATAGATGCCCTTCCCGGTCACGTCGAAGCTCTCCCCAAGGATGCCCTCGATAACCCGAGCCTCCTCGCCGCCGCCGGCCGGCATGCGCCAGAGGCTGGCGTTGTCTCCGCCGGCATACCGCACGAAATAGAGCGTCCGTCCGTCTGGCGAATCGCGTCCCCCCATGCCCCCGCCGCGCGTCAGTTGCACCGCGCTGCCGCCGCCGGCCGGCATGCGCCAAATCTGATATTCGCCGCTGCGCTTGGAATGAAAATAGATCCATTGGCCATCCGCGGAAACCTTGGGCGCTCCGTCCCCGGGATTGCCCCGCATCAGGAATCGAGGAGTTCCGCCTGCGGCGCTGACCGTGTAGAAATCAAAATGACCGTCCTGGAGCGCCCGGAACAGGACCTTGGTTCCATCGGAGGACCACGCCGGCATGTCAACGAAGGTTGCGGTCATCGCGGTCAACTGGCGCGCTCCGCTCCCATCGGCATTTGCGATCCAAATCTGGTCCGTACCCGAGCGCGTGGACTTGAAGACGACACGTCCTCCATCCGGAGAGAAACGGGGATGTGTGTCGATCCGGCTCGAAGAGGCGGGCCATCTGACCAGATGCGATTGCTGCTCCGCTCGCCGCAGGTCGAGCGACCAGATGCTCACCCGCTTGCGCCTTTGAGAAAACGCCATGCTGCCGTCGGGCGCCATCGCCGGCAACATCGCCTCATCGCCCGCGGCGGCGATTACCGCCGGCTCGCCGCTTCCGGAAACGGGGATATGCCAGAGACGCGTCTTGAAATACTCGCCCGAGGCCATCACGATCTCGCTTCCGTCCCTCACCCAGGCCGGACTGAGCGCAAAACGGTTCCAGGCGGTGAGCCGGCGCGCCTCGCCGGCCGCGGACCAGTTCCCCTCCAGCGGGACAACGTAGAGATCCATCGTGGCAAGGAGTGGCCCCCGGAGGAACGCGAGCGAGCGGCCATCCGGAGACAGCGCGGGGTTGATGTCGTAGCCGCCGCTGGGTTTGGTCAGCGGACGGCAGGCGCCGGTCTCCGCCGGACACAGGACAATGCCCACGGCGGAGCCCTCCTTGCCGGAACCGGCGGTGATCAGCCAACTCCCGTCCGGAGTGAAGGCCAGGTTGCGGTACTGGGGGGCGAGCGGGGCCCACACTGCCGCAATCTGAACGGGAAATCCACCCGCCGCCGGAATCAGCATGATTGCCACTCTACCGTTGCCGAGATCCCGCAGAAATGCGATCCGCTGCCCGTCCGGAGACCAGGCTGGACTAAGGTCAGGGGCAGCATCGTTGGTAAGACGGGTGGGAGATTCGGAATCCCGCGTTTTCACATAGATGTCAAAATTGTCTCCGCTGCCTCCATCCCACGCGAACGCGACCTGGCGCCCGTCGGGAGAGAAGGCGGCGGCGTATTGGACACCAGGGTACGAGGTGAGGGGAACCGGTACTGCGGCGGTTCCACGCGGCTCCCGCCAACGAAACCACCAGTAGCCGGCCGTGATCCCCGCCGCCACGGCAACAGCCAGCATCCACATGCGAGCGCGCCCAGGCGAGGAGACCGTAACGGCCGGATCCGGCTGGGAGCGCGCCTCTTCCCATCCAACCGGCGCGATGAACCGGTAGCCTTTACGCGGGAAAGTCTGAACAAAACGCGGATTTTCGGCCGAATCACGCAGGGCAAAGCGCACTTTCTTGATCGCGGCGTTGAGCCCTTGCTCGAAATCGACGAAGGATCCGTCCGGCCAGAGCGCGGCGTGCAATTCCTCGCGGGTGACAACCTCGCCAGGCCGTTCCAGGAGGTAGATCAGCAGACGGTATGGCTGATCCTGAAGCTTCACCACCCGGCCCTCGCGCCGCAGTTCGCCTGTCGCCGCGTTGGCTTCGAAAACCCCAAAGCGCGCCGTCCGTGATGGGAGACGCCGTTCATTCCCGTTCATGCCGCATCGGCCATTGTACACGGCTATGCGCTGTTCACCGTGACTTTGGTCACTGACGAACGTGCGAACTTGCGCCGATAATCGCGTCCCGATTATTCTGTGAAGACATTCACTCAATCCCCGGAGATCGAATGAACGGTTCTCTGAACGGCACGGCAATCTGTCTCAAAGACGTCACCAAGAGCTTCCCCGGCTACACGGCGGTGAGGGGCATCTCGCTCGAGGTACGGGCCGGCAGTTTCCTTTCCGTGGTCGGTCCCAGCGGCTGCGGCAAATCCACGCTTCTCAACGTGGCCGCCGGATTGACGCAACCGAGCGAGGGAGCCGTCGAAATCTTCGGCAAGCCGTTGGCGGGGATCAACCGCAGCGCCGCCTATATGTTCCAGCAGGACGCACTGCTGCCCTGGAAAACGGTGCGGGGCAATATCCTGCTCGGTCCGGAATTGCGCGGCGCGGATCCTGCCCAGGCCGCGCAGTCGGCAGGGGAGTGGATCCGCCGTACCGGGCTCGACGGTTTCGCGGATCACTATCCGCATCAACTGAGCGGCGGCATGCGCAAGCGGGTCGCAATGGCGCAGACCTGGATCGTCGATCCCGACATCGTCTTGATGGATGAACCCTTCGGCGCGCTCGATGTGCACACGCGCCTCCGCATGGAAGGCGAAATCCTGAATCTTTGGGCGGGCAGCAGGAAGACCGTGATGTTCGTGACCCACGACCTCGAGGAAGCCATCGCGCTCTCCGACGAGGTCGCCGTGTTATCCGCCGGCCCGTCGAGCCGCCTGGTCGGCGTCTACCAGGTCAGCCTGGAGCGGCCCCGGAATCTGATCGACATTAAGACCGACCCGCGCTTCGTGGAGATCTATCGTTCCATCTGGAGCAGCCTGCGAGAGGAGGTGCTGAAAAGCTATGAGCGCATCCAGCCGTAGCCGCGTCCCGATGGTGGTCTGGCAAGTTCTGTTGGGGGCGGCGCTGCTGCTCGGTTGGGAAGCGGGAGCGAAGACCGGCCTGCTCCAGTCCTTCTTTTTCAGCCGCCCCAGCGATGTGCTGGCCCGGGTGTGGAAGATGGCGGCGGGCGGCGGCGTCTGGGAACATCTGGCGGCCACGATTGCGGAGGCGTCATTGTCGTTTCTGATCGGCGTCATCGGCGGCGTGGTGTTCGGCTTCCTGCTGGCGCGGAATCGCTTTCTCGCGGACTTGCTTGACCCCTACATCCGCATCGTGAACGCTCTACCCCGCGTCGTACTGGCGCCCATTTTTCTGTTGTGGTTCGGCTTGGGGATCTGGTCAAAGGTCGCGCTTGGGGTGACCGTAGTGTTCTTCATCGTCTTCTTCAACACCTTCCAGGGGGTGCGCGAAGTAGATCCGGTAATGGTGAACAATGCGCGTATGCTGGGCGCCAACGAACACCAGTTGATCCGCCACGTGTTGATTCCCAGCGCGCTGACCTGGATCTTCTCGAGCCTCCACATCAGCATCGGTTTCGCCATCATCGCCGTCGTGGTGGGCGAATACCTCGGCTCGTCGCGGGGAATCGGCTACCTCATCTCGCAGGCCGAAGGGGTGTTCGACACCACTGGCGTCTTCGCCGGGATGGCGATCCTCGCGAGTGTCGTACTTGTGGTCGGCGCCCTGGTCGGCCGGTTGGAGCGCTATCTCCTTCGTTGGAAGGCCCGGGACGCGGATGCCGTGCGCGGGAACGTCTCGTGAGGGTGGTGCCAGCTTGCTGTTTCATCCTGGAGGTCAAATGAAAACCAAGTTAGTTGCATTGTGTATCCTGTTGGTGGGCTGCGGCGGTAAAGCGGACAAGACACAAGTCCGGTTCGCGACCATCGGCACGGGCATTCAGGTGTGCTGTCTGCCGTTTTATCTGGCTCAAGGGTTGGGCTACTTCGGCGAGGAGGGGCTCGAGGTTTCGGTGGACGGCCTTGCGGGCGGCGCCAAAGCGTTCCAGGCGATGATTGGGGGCAGCGTGGATGTGGCGGTGGTCAACTATGTGCACAACATTCAGATCGCCGCCGAAGGGCAACGGATCCGTGAGTTTTTTGTCCTCGGCCGGCAAGCGAGCAATGTTCTGGTAGTCGCTCCCAAAGCGGCCAGGAGGATCGCCCGCGTGGGGGACCTGAAGGGAGGAACGATCGGCGTGACGTCGCCGGGTGGCTCCAGCCACTTCTGGCTGAATCGTGAAATGGCGATCCATGGCATTGCGGAGCCGGACTTCCACGTCGTCGGCATCGGAACCGCGGCCACAGCCATTGCGGCAGTGGAAAGCGGACGCGTCGATGCGGCGAGCGTGGTGGGCGGAGACCACTTTCCGCTTGTGAAACGTCTGCCGGAGGCGAAAGTCCTGGTGGATGCCAGCACGCCCGAGGGATTACGGGAAAGCTACGGTAGCGAGGCGTACGCGAATGGGGTGCTATCGGCCAAACAGGAGTGGCTGGACCGCAACCCGGAGACGGCGCACAGGGTGGCGAGAGCAGTATCCCGGGCGGCGCGGTGGATGGCCGCGCACAAGGCGGAGGAGATTCGGGAACATCTGCCGCGGAACTGCCGTACCCCCGACGTGGAAGTGGATCTGCAAGTGCTGCGCTGGGGACTTGCCGGCCCCTCCGTCGACGGGCGAATGCCACCCGGAGCCCCGGAGGCATTGAAGAAATATCTGGACGCGACGCTCGAGACCGTGCGCAATGCGAAGATCGACCTGGCCGCCACCTGGACGAATGAGTATCTGCCGGAGGCGAAGTGAAGTTGCGGTTGTCAGACTGCCTCTGGCGCGCGGCGCTGGTTGCGGCCTGCATTTCTTCCCTGGCGTGCGCGGCCGAAATCAAAGTAATGACTTCGGGCGCCTTCACGGCGGCCTATCTCGAACTTCTCAATATGAGCGGGCAACCGGCAATCAGGTGGTGACGCTGGCCACATCCATGGGAGCCGGACAAGGCTCGATCCCGAACCGGATCCGGAATGGAGAAGCCGTGGATGTTGTCATCATGGCCGAGGCCGCATTGCAGGAACTGTTGCGGGAGGGAGCGCTCCTGCGTGGCAGCGGGGTCCCGATCGCCCGTTCCGCCATCGGTATGTGTGTGAGGGCGGGAGCGCCGAGGCCGGCCATCAGTACGGTTGACGCCCTCAGGCAGACGATGCTGGCCGCGAAGTCGATCGCATATTCCAACAGCGTCAGCGGTCAATACCTCGCCCGGGAACTCTTTCCGAGGCTTGGCATCGCCGGACAGGTTCAGGGGAAATGCCGCCGGATCGACCAGGAAAGAGTTGGCGCCGTGGTTGCCCGCGGCGAGGCGGAGATCGGGTTTCAACAGATCAGCGAGTTGCTTCCGGTGAAGGGAATCGACTACGCGGGTCCCCTGCCGGCCGAGGCGCAGCGAGTCACCGTGTTCGCGGCCGGCATCGTCGCGAAGTCCGGCAATCGCCGGGCAGCCGGGAAGTTTATCCGCTAGTTGCTTCGGCGCGCGCGGCGCCTTCCATTGTGAAAAGCGGCATGGAACCCGTCAGGAGACGCCCGTGAGGATTGCGCATCGCGCCGTCTGCGCTCCCATCCTGCTGTACGCCTGCATGCTGTCGGCCGCATGCGGCGGCAATGCGGGACTTATGCGGGACACCGGCGTGTCCGCATCGCCAGCGGGGGACCAGGGCTGCAGACCTGGTGTATGCCGGTGGTGCTCGCGGAGATGTTGGGTTACTACCGGGAGGAAGGCCTCGATGTGATATCTCCGGAGACTGAGTGAAATGGTCTGAAGGCAGCCCTGTTCAAGTGCTTCGCCCGGAGCGAAAGTGGGAAGGAGCAGACGCGCCGGTTGTGCTGTCCCCTCGAAGTACAGCCTGCAGTCTTGCCGGCGATTCTGGCCTGGGTACCGGCGCTCAGCGGCGGCGGGGCGAGTCGCCGGACTGAGCGAACTTCGGCGCGCGTCACAGGCATTACGCGGCGCCACTTCCTACGGTCACCTGCTGATGAACCATCTCGGCCTGAAGCACCCTCCTACGCGGCTCGCAGCATCCGGATGGCGCCCGCTCCTAACTTCCGGCAGAGCCCCCAGAACGTGGCCAGCCACGCCGCCAGGGCGATGTAGAAAAATACATGCGGCATTTCCAGCAGAAAATCCAGATGCATCGCCTGAGCCATCTGGAACGTGCAGGCGGTATACATGCCGAGCGGAAAGACCGCGCCCCAATACAAGGGATCGTAATCCAGAGGGAAGCGCTTGTAGACATAGCGCCACGCCGCCAGAATCGCCAGCATGGGAATCCACCAGGTTCCCGTCGCCCAATAAAACACTGTGAAACCCTTGAGGAAAGGAAGCAGCGAATTCAGGAACGGCGCGTCCGGCGTGTTCACAATCAATCTGGCCCCGGCTAGCGTCGAGATGGCCATCGCGCCCATGTTGATCCAGTAGGGCGGTGAGAGGTCGCTGGGGGAAAAGCGAAAGAACGTGTAACGGTAGAAAATCAGCGAGATCATCCAGATGTACAGCATCCCTCCCCACAGCCACATGGAGAGCGCGAAATAGTTGATCATGAGCCGGTATGGCTGATGCCAATGCAGTGCGACCAGGGCGCTCAGGCTCGCCACCGACTGCGTGGCCACCACGGCCAGCAGCCAGGCGCCGGAGATGCCATCGGCCAGGGCCGGCTTGTCCTCCTTGATCGTCAGCGCCGTCAGCACAGTGTAAATCAAGGCCACCCACAGAACGACGGCAAGCGCCCAGAGCACGACGGCGACGTGATAATTGCCCTCGATCAGCACGAATTGCGCGCCGAGGATGCCGGACGCCGCCACCGCGGTGAAAAAGCCGGGGGCGCGCTGATGATCCGTCAGGTCGTTGAGAACCATCGCTCCAAACCAGCGGATGCGCAGCAGGTACAGCACCCAGATGATCGCGTAGGCCGCGATGTTCAGGAAGAACAGCGCCGACGCCAGCCAGGCGGGGCCCAGCATGTGCGCGGAAAGCGAAACGATGCCCGTGGCCATCACCATTGCGAAATAGCTGGGGGAGAGCCCGGCGGCCAGAGCCGCCACGGTGCTGCGATGCGAATCGGTCTCGGGCGGGGTCACGGGATTACTGGCTACGACCGGCGCCGCACTCCTCGTCGCCGGGATGCGGATAGACATCAGGGTCGAGGCGTTCTTCCGGCCGGGTCAGGCAGCGGAAGTCCTTCTCGATCGCGATGTCGAGCGCGCCGGCTAAGCTGTAAATGCCGGTTTCATCGGAGGAGGCCCACCGGCGAATGCGGTCCCCCGCAACAGTGACCGCCGCCACCCCCGATTCGAACGAGGCGTGGATGTCATCCGTCCCTTCGCCCGTCCGGATTCTGTAACGCAGGATCTGGTTCGGTGCAAACTCGGTGAACTCTTCCACCGGTTGGCCGGCGGAAAGGCGTGCGACTTCCGGCCTGGTCAGCCGGAGCCGCAGCGAATTGCCCTTGATGCGTAGTTTCATTCTCAACTCCTCAGTTGTGGCGCCGCTCGCCGCCGCGCGGAGGGATGGCCACTACGCGCGTGAGGGTGACTCCGACGGCACGTACAAAGTTGCTGAACGGCATCGTGTAGTCACCCTCTCCTGATGAAAACCTGGAACTGAGGCCGTGCGACTCCCGGCCCCTCAGTTGTGGTAGCTCAAGCTTTGCGAGAGCAGCGGATCCCGCACCGGCACCTGTGGCGCGCGGCGGAACCATGCCAGGAACGTTAGCACGAACAGCGCCATCGCGCCGACCATCATACCGATCTCCATCCATGGCAGAGCAACCTTGCCGTGTGTGGCGGGCGGCATCACCATCAGGTAGAGGTCCAGCCACCGGCCCACCAGCACTAAAATCGCCATCGAAGCCAAAACCGCGGGAGTCCGCTTCGCGGCGCTCGACAGGAGAATCAGAAATGGCACTCCCCAATTCAACACCACGTTGACCAGGAACAGCACGCCGAGCACGCCCTGCTGCCTCAGTATGTAATACACGCTCTCTTCGGTCATGTTGGCGTACCAGATGAGCATGTACTGGCTGAAGAAGATGTACATCCAGAACGTGCTGAAGGCGAACAGCAGCTTACCGAGGTCGTGCAAGTGTTCCTGGTTTACGAAGTCGCCGAGCGGCGACGTCCGCTTCAGCCACAGAATCAGCAGAATGATGGCCGCCACTCCCGACACGAACATTCCGGCGTAGTGGTAAATTCCGAAAATGGTGCTGGTCCACTCGGGTTCGAGTGACATGATCCAGTCCACGCTGGCAAGCCAGTAACTAAGCGCGAAGACGTACATGTAAATGGCCGACGCCCGGATGTTACGCCGCCGGAATACAAGACCGCCCTCTTCGTCCTGACGGTGTGAGTTGCGGACCAGGTACCACGAGAAGCCGAGCCAAAGAACAAAGTAGACAACCACGCGCAGCAGGAAGAACGGACGGCTCAGCCAGAACGCATGGAAGCCGCTTGCCTCGCCGTGGTGAGCCATCCAGGGATACAGTTCGGGATGGAACAGGAACACGATCAGGAGTCCCGCCGCGCCCGCCGGAGCAGCCGCGATCATGGCCTCGGGAACCCGCCGGAAGGCGACCGCCCATCCCGCGCCGCATACGTATTGCAGGCCCACGAAGAGACCACCCGCCAAGCCCATCGAAAGCAGCCAGAAGGAAACGATCAGCAGGTTGGCCCATGCGCGTTCGGGCGCGAAGACCAGCCCGGCGATCCACGCGAGCGCGCCGATTCCTGCCAGCGCGAACAGTTTCCGGTGCAGCGTTCTTGGGGCTTGATAAGAGAATTCGAAGCCGCTCATTTTTTCACCTCCTGGGCCGCCTGGGGCTGCCCCGCCGCGGCTGGCGGCGCCGCCACAGCCGGACCCGGCGCTGCCGCGGCCGTCCCGGCAGTCTCGTTCTGCGCCGACTTGACGAAAGCGATCACGCTCCAGCGATCCTCCGGCGTCAACTGCGTAGCATAGGACGGCATCTTCTTCTGGCCAAATGTGAGGATGTGGAACATCTGGCCCTCGGTGAGCTTCACGCTCTTCTCGCCCTTGAGATTTGGCGGCGCGGGAAAGCCGTGCAGAGCGACCGCGCCATCACCGCGCATCGCTCCGCCGTGGCAAGGCGTGCAGAAGTTCTGGTAAACCACCGTCCCCCGTGCTTTCGCCTTTTCCGGATCGAGCGGATTCTTCAATTCCGCGCCTGCTCGCAACGCATCTTCCGGAGTCGCTTGATAGTGGAGCGGAGTGAATCCTCGCGGAAGCGTGCCAGGAACCGGCGGTTGCATGGTCTTGCCCTCCGGCAGGATGGGGTTCGGCGAGAACGAAGCGTATGCGGCCGAGTGCGCCATATCCGGAAGGTAATCGATATTCGGCACGTCGGGATCAGGCCGCACGGCAAAGTTGGCGGCCATTGTCAGCGCGAACAGCGCGGCAAGCGTCCAGTTGATCTTCGCGCTCAAGCAGGCACCTCCTCGGCGAGTCTTTCCGTCACTTCGACCGCGCCGTGGGACTCGAGCAACCGCCGTACACGCGCCACGTCGAACGCCGCGTCGCTTTCCTCGATGACAAGCGCGAAGCGGTCATTGGTGATTTGGGGGTGCACCAACTTAGCTTGTTTGCCGGGCCAAAGGCGTGACACGATCAAGAGCGCGCCCACGGTAAACAGGCCGGCGAACAGCACCATCACTTCGAATGTAACCGGGACAAAGGCTGGCAAAGAGTTCCACGGCTTGCCGCCGACGTCCACCGGCCAGTCGATAGCCATGGTCCAGAATTCAAACCATAATTTGATGATCGCGCCCATGGCGCCGGCTATCAGACAGACCAGCGCCAGACGGGAGCGCTTCAAACCCAGCACCCGGTCGAGACCGTGCACGGCGTACGGGGTGTACACTTCCACGATCCGCAACCGCTGTTCCTGGGCGGCCTTGATGGCGGCTATGACCGCGCCTTCATCGTCGAAAATACCCATCAATTGGAATCCACTCATCAATGCGCCTCCCCGTGGGCGGCGCCGTGTTTCAGCACCCCCTTGATCTCGGCCATCGCGATTACAGGCAACACCCGGCAGAAGATAAGAAACAACGTGAAGAACAGTCCGAAGCTGCCGATCAGAATAGCGATCTCGATCGACGTGGGCCGGTAACTGGCCCAACTGGCTGGAAGGTAGTCGCGATGCAGCGAGGTCACGATAATAACGAAACGTTCGAACCACATACCGATGTTTACGAAGATTGTGATGATAAAGACCGCCGCCCAACTGTGCCGGATCTTGCGGAACCACAGCACCTGCGGTGTGATGACGTTGCAACTCACCATCGTCCAGTAGGCCCAGGCAAAAGGCCCGCCGGCGCGGTTAAGGAAGACGAACTGCTCGTACTGGTTGTTGCCATACTGCGCGGTGAAGAACTCGGTTAGATAAGCTAGCCCGACAATGCTACCCGTGGTGATGATGAGCTTCGACATCACGTCGAGATGACGTAGGTTGATATACGCTTCAAGGCCCATTACCTTGCGGGCAATAATCATCAGCGTCAACACCATCGCCATGCCGGAGAAAATGGCCCCGGCGACGAAGTAGGGAGGAAAGATGGTCGCGTGCCAGCCGGGAATCACTGCGGTGGCAAAGTCCCAACTGACGATGGTGTGCACGGAAACCACGAGCGGCGTGGCCAGTCCGGCCAGCAGCAGATACACCATCTCGTAGCGGTTCCACGTCTTGTAGGCGCCATCCCAGCCGAAGCTCAGGATAGAGAATATCTGCTTGCGCAAGCCTGGTTTTGCGCGGTCGCGAATGGTAGCCAGATCCGGGATCAGCCCCACATACCAGAAGACCGCCGAGATGGTGAAGTAGGTTGCGATCGCGAATGCGTCCCAGGCGAGCGGCGAGCGGTAGTTCATCCACAACGACCCGCGGAAGTTCGGATACGGGAAGATCCAATAGGCGAACCACGGGCGCCCCAGGTGAATCACCGGGAACAATCCGGCGCACATCACGGCGAACAGGGTCATGGCCTCCGCCGCGCGGTTAACGCCGGTGCGCCAGCGCTGCCGGAACAGGAACAGAATGGCCGAAATCAGCGTGCCGGCATGGCCAATACCGATCCAGAAAACGAAGTTCGTAATGCCGAACGCCCAGCCGACCGTAGTGTTCAGGCCCCAGGTGCCGATGCCAGTGGCAATTTCATAGGTTATGGCCGCCATGCCAAGCGACAGCATGGAAAAGGCCACCACGAACGCCGCCCACCATGCCAGCCCGGGCCGGCGCTCCATCGGACGGCAGACGTCGCCGGTGACCTCCGAAAGACTCTTGTGCCCCGTCACCAAGGGCGGACTCAATGCGATATCAGCCATTCTTCTCCTCCCCGTCCGCGGCTCCCTCGGACCGAACGATCTTGAGATACCCCACCGCCGGCCGCACGTTGATCTCATCGAGCACCCGGAAGCGCCGCCCGCTTTCCATCACGCGCGACACTTCGCTCTCCCGGTCTCTCAGATCGCCGAAAGTGATCGCCTTCGCCGGGCACGTCTGCTGGCAGGCCGTTTGCACATCGCCGTCCCGCACGCTCCGGCCCCGCAGCTTGGCCTGCATCTTCGCATCCTGAATTCGTTGGACGCAGAACGTGCACTTCTCCATCACTCCGCGGCTGCGGACGGTGACGTCGGGGTTTAGCGCCAGGTTTGCCATACGGTCTTCACGAGAATAGGCAAACCAGTTGAAACGCCGCACTTTGTATGGGCAGTTGTTGGCGCAATAGCGAGTGCCGATGCAGCGGTTGTAAGTTTGCTGGTTCAGGCCTTCGTCGCTGTGTGTAGTAGCCAGCACCGGACAAACCGTTTCGCACGGAGCGTGATCGCACTGCTGGCAGAACATCGGCTGGTGCGCCACGCGCGGGTTCTCGGGAGCGCCTGAATAGTAGCGGTCGATGCGCATCCAGTGCATTTCGCGCTTGCGCCGCATCTCGTCTTTGCCGACAACGGGAATGTTGTTCTCCGCCTGGCAGGCGACAATACAGGCCGCGCATCCCGTGCACGCATTGAGGTCGATCACCATGGCCCAGCGATGCACAGGGTAAGTGTGATCGGGCGGCCACAGTTCCGGCCGCGGCTCTTCCTTTATGGGACCCGGGTGTTCCCGTATCTGGGTAAGCGAGGTTTCCTGCACGATGGGCCGCGTGGCGCCCGCCGCCGGCCTGAGCCGCTCGGGAACGGTCAGCGAGTGGTGCTCCTGTGTGCACGCGAGTTCCGTGTGCCTGCCGGTCCGGGTGACCTTCGCTCCCGCGCGGGAATAGCGGAGTGATCCGCCCTCGAGCGCCAGCAGCGACGCCACGTTGACTCCCACCAGTCCCTTCTCGTTCAAGGTCGGCCGCGCTTCAATCCACTCAGGACCGGCCTTGGCGAACCGCGCCGACAGCCGGCTGCCAAAACCGAGCGCCACGGCCACGGTCTCCTCATGCTGGCCGGGTTGAACGAGCGCGGGTAGTTCGAGCGTCTGTCCGCCGCACTCGACGCGCACCACATCGCCCGAGGCCACGCCCAGCTTCGCCGCCGCCTGAGGGGCGAGACACGCATAGTTATCCCAGGCGACCTTCGACACCGGATCGGGTACTTCCTGAAGCCACGGATTGTAGGCGTGGCGTCCTTCGAGCAGAGCCGGCTTGGCATAGAGGACCAGATCGAAGCCTTCCTGCCGTGCGGCTTCTCCAGCTTGAGGCGCGGCCGCTTCGCGCCGCGCTGCCGCGGCTCTGGCGCGCGCTGCCGGCTCGTATTGCGCATAGCCGTCCTGCAGCGTCTTCTCCCAGAACCGGTCAAACGCAAGACCGGATTTCGTCTTGGGGAAGATCTCCTTTTGCCAGTGATCGCGGACCATGTCCAGCACCGCGCCGGGCTTGCCGGACCAGGCCGCCAGCGTCTCGATCCAGGTGCGCGTCCGGAACAGCGGGCGCAGGCAGGGTTGCACGAGGCTTGCCGTTCCCTCCACCGGTTCGGCGTCGCCCCAGGACTCGAGCGTGTGCGATGCGGCAGAAACCACCTGCGCCTTGGCCGCCGTCTCATCCAGCCGCTCGGCATGAACCAACAGCAGCTTCGCCTTGGCAACCGCGTCCCCCCCGGGGAGTTCGAACACGGGGTTGGCTCCCGCGACGATCAGCACATCCACGCGGCCGTCGCGCAACTCCGCGAACAGGTTCTCCAACGCACGGTCGTCGCCATGCCGCTGGCGGCTGGCGCGATCGGTCTCCACGACGGTTCCGTAGTTGCCGAGTTCTTCATTGATCCGGTTTACCAACACCTGCGTGGCGACGTCCTGGCTCCCCGAGATGACAAGCCCGCTCCCACGGGCGTCACGCAGCCGCTTGGCGCATTCCGCCACTTCCGTACGGCTCGAATTGCCCGTTCGCACCGCTTCGGCAAGATCGCTCGCGAAGCGCCGGATTTCACCGGGACTGAGCAACACTCGCCGGTCCGCCTTCGTCCCCGTGAGCGACATCCGCGACTCCACCTGAGCGTGCCAGGCGTAACGGGTTCCGACCGGATCGCGCGATCCGGCATAGCCGCGCGCGAACTCGACCGGCGAAATCCACGAGCCGAGAAAGTCGGCGTCAATCGACACGATCACGTCCGCTTTGTCGAACCGGTAGCGGGGCAGGATGCGCGCGCCGTGCGTCTGCTCGTGCGCATCGAGTATCGCCGACGCGGAGAGCGCGTCGTATTCCACGTGCCGGGCGTTACGGAAGCCTTCGAGAAAACGGCGAATCCCCGCCGATTCGGTCGGGCCGTGCACGGTTCCGGTGAGGAGCCGCACCGCGCCTCCGTTCTGCCTCGCCTCGTTGAGACGGGTCTGCACGAACGCATCGGCCTGTTCCCAATCCGCGGGTTTGCCCTCGAGCAACGGCTGAGCCACACGCTGGCTATCGTAAAGCCCGAGGATGGAGGCCTGCCCCACGGCGCACATGCCGCCGCCCGAGACCGGGTGGTCCGGGTTCCCTTCAAGCTTGATCGGCCGCCCGTCCCGTACCTTCACCAGCGTTCCGCAGGCAGCGCTACAGCCGCCGCATGTGGAGGCATAGTAGACCGGCCGCCCCGGTATGAAGCCTTCCGGCTGAACCAGGTTGGGCTCGATCTTGTGAACTGTACGGCTGCATCCGGCCAGCACCGCCGACCCGAAGCTGAAGCCTACGGCCTTCAAAAAACCACGGCGATCCGGACCGCCTTCGATTCCGATGGGGGTCTCGTGGAACTCCGCGCCGTCCGGTTCGGAGGCAGCCTGCCACTCATCCAAGCTGCGCCAAAGTCTATCAGGCATGATCTAATCCTTTTAAAAGTGACAGGTCGAGCAATCTGTCGACGCATGCACGTTTACGCCCGCCACGCCTTCCTTGCTCGCCTGGCGGTGGCAGTTCACACACCAACCCATGCTCAGATCCGCATACTGGCGGACGCGTTTCATCGTCTCCACGGGTCCGTGGCATTGCTGGCAGGCGACGTTCACCCGCACGTGCGCGCGATGGTCGAAATAGACGAAGGAAGGCAGCGTGTGGATCCGGTTCCAGGAGATTGGTTGTTCCTTCTTGCCCGGATCCGGCTGCAAGTTCGCATCGAGCGCCAGCGCGTCGTAGAGTTTTTGTAGCTCCGCGGAGACAATCCGCCTGGGCTTTCGGTTCTCCTTGGCGGCGAGTTCGTCCTCGGCATGCATGGCGCCGAGGGACGCGGTCACCTCCCGGTGGCAGTTCATACAGAGGTTCGCCGGAGGAACGCCGGCGTGGCGGCTGGACTGGGCGGGGTAGTGGCAATAAAGACAGGGGATTTGCATTTCCCCCGCGTGCAGCAGGTGAGAATAGGCGATCGGCTGCGCCGGCGAATACCCCTGCTGGTTGCCGGGCAGATGCAGTTTTCCAATCCGCGTGGCGAGCAGGACGCAGGACACGCCGAGTCCGATGGCCAGAACGATGGTAGCAATGCGGGTGTTCATATCAGTAGGTCACCAGCGTTTTAGGAGGTTCAGGGAGCACGGCCGGCTCCGCTTCACCGGAATATTTGAGAATCCACGTCATGGTCAGCGATAACAATGTGAGAAATACAAACACGATGAATCCGATGGCGTAACCCGCCTTTCCCAGGTCGCGCACGGCGAAGGCCAGGATGGGCGGTATGGCGAATCCGCCGAACGCTCCCAGTCCGCCGACCCAGCCCGATGCGCCGCCCACGGCGCGCGGGACGGCCTGCGGCACCATTTTGAACACTGCCGCGTTGGTAACGCCCATGCCGAACGCCATGAGAATCTCCCCGGGAAGCGCCATCTCATAACGGGTAGCGCTGATCATCACCAGGGTCCCGGAAAGCAGAATCAGGAGCGCCAGCACCGCGGTGTTCTCGCCGCCTTCGCGGAGCTTATCAGCCAGCATGCCGCCTCCCACGCGGATCAGCGAGGTGAGGAGCGAGAACAGTCCGGCCAAGCCGCCGGCCAGCAGCGGGGAGAGGCCGAAATACTGCGTGTAGTAAGTGGGAAGCCAGGCGGTGAGCGCAATGAATCCGCCGAAGGTTGTGAAATAGATGCAGACCAGCGCCCATGTCTTCGAGCATCGCGCCGACTCGCGTAAACTCTCCGCGAGGTTGCGAGCGGGAAAGAGTTCCTGACCGAGCGCGAGGGCCTCGCGGCGGGCAATGGCCTCGGTAGCGCCCTGTTCCCGCAACTGGAAGTACCACGAGTTGCGCCCCAGGAGCGCATAGAGCGCGGTCCCGGCTAACAACATCAGAAACCACGCGACGTAGGAGGTTCCCAAGCCCCACTCGAGCAGCACGAAAGGCAGCACGAACGTGAAAATGCCGGGCGCGATGTTGCCCAAGCCGCCGAAAATCGCCAGCGCGCGGCCTTGCTGCCGCTGGCGGTGCCAATAGGAAACCTGGCTGATGCCGACGGAAAACGTGGCAATGCCGCACCCGCAGAACAACCCGAGGACCAGCAGAGCCGGATACCACGCGGGTGTCAGGCGGTCCGGATAGATCCACAGCGCGACCGCCATCAGGCCCGCCATACCGACCAGTGACAGGCACATCAGAATAAGGAAGGGTTTGCGTCCGCCGGTGGTTTCCACCCACGCCGCGAATGGGATGCGCAACAGCGATCCCGAAAGCGCGGGCATGGCAATCAGGAAGCCTACAGCCATGGGGCTCAGGCCCATCACCTGCTGGAATCGCGCCGCCGTGGGGCCGAACAGCGCCACAGCCGCGAAACCAAAGAAGAAGCCGAGCGTCGCCGCCCACAGGCCTTGTGACGGGGTACCGCGTAAGGTCCGTGTCATCAGTCCACTCCTATCCCTTCGCAGCCGCGGGCCGCCGGTACCAGCGAACTACCTGAGGCCGGCGCCACAGATAGGGGTTCGGGGCAACCAGAATATGGACGAGCCGGGTGAAGGGGAAGAACCCGATGATCAGGAAGGCGTTGATGATGTGGAACTGGATCAGCCCGGGAAGAACCGCGACAACGGCCATGTTCGGATTCATCTTGGCCACCGACCACAAGTAGGGCGTCACGGCGATGGCGAACCACGAGGATCCCCAGGGATACATCACCGCTATACCGATGCCGGAGAGCACCTGCAGAAGCAGGAGCGTGAGGATCACCCAGTCAGCGGGTGACGTCACCAGCGCGATCTTGTGGTTCGTGTGGCGCCGTAACATCGCGGCGACCAGCCCGGCCAGAGTCAATAACCCCGCGGCTAGCATGCCTATTTCCATGACCCACAACCGGAGCGGAATCCTGGCCCACCACTCGACCTCGCGAGGGATCAGAAAAGCGGCGATGTGCATCCCGAGTACTGTGAGGATTCCATAGTGGAAAGGCATCAGCGCCCAGAAATGCTGCCGGTTTTCCAGGAATTGGCTGGAAAGGCTGGAGTAGGTAAACGCGCCGGTCCGGTACCGCACGACCGTCATGAGGAAGAACGTGACCAGCGACACATAGGGCAGGGCAATGAAAAAGACTGCGTAAAAATAGGCGGATAGATTACTCATGGCCATCTCCCGTGAGGACTGTTTCCGGAACAAGCTCCGCAATCTCCTTGCGGAGGGCAACAACAAGTGGAAGGAACGAACTTTCCGTCTTGGTCAAGCCTTCCCGCAGCTTTCCTAGCGCGGGCAGCACTTGCCTGCGAACAAAGTCGGCCCGTTCGTCCTCCGGCATGCGGTCAATGAGTTGCAGCACGTGGGAAAAGTGGTCTGGCAACTCCTGCGATTCGGGCACACCATGGGTTCTCAGCGCGGCCCGTAGTTTAACGAGCAGATCGCCGCGGTCGTAATTTTCGCCGAACAGGTGCCAGCCGATATCGAGCGTCGTATCGGGATTCCAATCGAAAGTCTGCGTATAGAGTTCCTGCAGCGCCTCGACCGGCAACCCGTCGATAGTGCGCAGGAACTCCTCCATCTCCGCGGATGGAGCCGCGGCGAGGCACGCGCGGGCCGACGCGTGGTAGTCCGGTGACGGATACGCCAGTAAGGCAGCCCACTGCGACAAGCTCATAGTCCCCTCCTTGGACCTTCCATGAAGCCGAACCCGACACCCTGTTTATGGACCAGCGGATCCTCGAGCATTTCCACCGCCTGCTCACGGTGCATGGGCGGAATCACGAACCGCTCATCGAAGGTGCACAGCGACGTCAGCTTGTAGATCGCCTCAGCTTCCGCGGGGGAGCAATCGGCTTCCCGAAGCATTCTCTCCGCGGTGGCCATGTCCACGTCGCCGACGGTGACCGCGCGCCGGTACCAGCGAACGGCCTTCTGCTTGCGCAGGGCGTAGCGGACCTTGCCCGCATTGCCCGCGCCGAACATCGAAGCCATATACTCGATGGGCGCGCGCGCTTCGTCGATATCGTGGAACAGATCGTCTGAGACGTTGTCCACCGTCGACCCGGTCTTCTGGGCCATCACCGGCGCCATCGGCGGCACGTAGAACAGCATCGGCAGCGTGCGGTACTCGGCGTGCAGCGGCAGCGCAATCTTCCAGTCTTTTACGAACCGGTAGGTGGGTGATTTCTGCGCGGATTCCACCACCGAGTCGTGCACGCCGTTCTGCCGCGCGGCGGCAATCACGGCCGGATCGTTCGGATTGAGAATCAGGGAACGCTGCGCTTCGATCAACTCGTCCTGCGGAAGACCAGCCACGTCGCGGATCCGCTCGGCGTCGTAGAGCACGACTCCCAAATAGCGGATGCGTCCGACGCACGAGTGGAAGCACGCCGGAGCCTGCCCCGTTTCCAGGCGCGGGAAACAGAGGATGCACTTTTCGGACTTGCCGGTCTGCCAGTTGTAGTACATTTTCTTGTACGGGCAGGCTGCAATGCAGGCTCGCCAACCCCGGCAGCGCTTCTGATCCACCAGCACGATGCCGTCCTCGCCCCGCTTGTGCAGCGCTCCCGAGGGGCACGACGCCACGCAAGCCGGATTCAGGCAGTGATTGCAGATGCGCGGCAGGTAGAAGAACATGAGCCGTTGCACCGCGAACATCTGCGCGCGCTGGTCCGGGTTTAGTTGGGCCAGGTTGGGATCATTCTCGGCATAGACCGGAGAGCCGCCCATGTCGTCGTCCCAGTTCGGTCCGGCCTTGATCTGGATCAGGTCTCCCGTCACCATGGAGATCGGCACGGCGGTAGGCTGGTCCGGCCCTTCGGGCGCGTTGAAGAGGTGCTGGTAATCGTAAGTCCACGGCTCGTAGTAGTCGTCCATGGACGGCTGGTGCGGATTGTGGAAGATGTTGAACACCGTCTGAGTCTTGCTGGTGGAACGCAAGTGGAGGTTGCCGTCTTCGACCACCCAACCGCCGTGGTATTTCTCCTGATCTTCCCACGCCGTCGGATAGCCCGTGCCGGGCTTGGTCTCGACGTTGTTCCACCACATGTACTCGGTACCTTTACGGTCCGTCCAGATGTTCTTACAGGCGATGCTGCAGGTGTGGCACCCGATGCACTTGTCCAGGTGGAACACCATTGACATTTGAGCGCGAACGTCCATAGCTCTTCCTTTCCTCTACCAGCGCAGATCCGACAGTTTGCGAACCAGGACGTGTGTATCGCGGTTCACTCCGGTGGGACCCCAATAATTCAAATGGAAGGTGAACTGCCCGTAGCCCCCCATCATCAGATTCGGCTTCAGCCGCACGCGCGTCAGGCTGTTGTGCCCGCCGGCGCGGCGGTATCCACGCAGCGGCGACTTCGGAACCGAATACGTCCGCTCGGGCGAGTGATATTGGATGCAGATGCCGCGCGGGATACGCGCGCTGACCGCGGCGCGCGTCACCACCACGCCGTGATCGTTGTGCACCTCGACCCAGTCGTTATCCACGATTCCGATCGAGGCGGCGTCGTGATCGTTCATCCAGAACGGCTCCACTCCGCGCGAGAGGGTGGTCATACGCTGGTTGTCGCCATAGGTGGAGTGGATGTGCCACTTGCCGTGCGGCGTCAGGTAGTTCAACATCAGCGATCCGTTCTTTTCGGTGGTGAACCGCAAGTCGGCGTAATCCTGGGGCAGCGGTTTCGGCTTGTAACACGGCAGATGCTCGCCGAAGTCAATATAGCCCTGGTGATCCAGATAGAAGTGCTGCCGGCCGGTGAGCGTGCGCCAGGGAACGTCGCACTCGACGTTGTAAGTGAAAGGCGAGTACGCGCGCCCGTCCTCGGTGAGGCCTGACCACATGGGGCTGTTCAACAGGCGGAACGGCCGCGTCTGAAGCGTCTTGTAGTCCGCCCGAAGCGCGCGTGCTTTCTCCACCAGATGGGCCAATGGCAGCCCGGTCCGCTGCTCCATGTTCTTGTAGGAGCGGTAGGACAACTCGCCGTTGGTCACCGAGGCAAAACGGAGAACCGCATTGGCGGCCTGTTCGTCTTCGTACAGCGAGATATACCTGCCGTTGTCGAATTCCACCGTGGGCACTTCGTTCAAAGCCCGTTCGTAGAAGTCCTTGATCGGGTAATGCGTGCCGTGCGCGCCCAGTCCGTTATCCCGGGCCAGCGGGCCGAAGGAGATGTACTGGTTATAGATATTCCGGTAGTCGCGGCGGACGATTTTCAGGCCCGGCATGGTCTTGCCCGGGATCGCCTCGACTTCGCCCTTGGTCCACTCGGCGATCTTCGTCTGCGCTATTTCGGCCGCTGAGTCGTGGGCGAGCGGGCTTGCCACCAGATCTTCCACCAGACCCGGAAAATGTTTCGGCGCCAGTTCGGAGAACCTGCGCGCGACGGCGCGGAAGATCTGCCAGTCGCTCTTCGATTCCCAGCAAGGGGGCACCGCGGCCGACAGCGGATGGATGAAGCTGTGCATGTCGGTGGAGTTCAGGTCAGCCTTCTCATACCAGGTCGCCGCGGGCAGCACGATGTCCGAATAGAGCGCCGAGGTATCCATTCGGAAGTTGAGATCGACGATGAGGTCCATCTTTCCCATCGGCGCGGTCTTGTGCCACTCGATCTCTTTCACGGACCCCTCGGCCAGTTCCTGAGCAATGAGGTTGTTGTGTGTGCCGAGGTAGTGCTTGAGGAAGTACTCGTGGCCCTTGGAGGAAGCCATCAGCGCATTGCCGCGCCAGATAAACCACATGCGAGGCCAGTTTTCTTCGGCGTCCGGGTTTTCCACCGAGAAACGCAGCCGCTGCTGCTTCAACGCATCCACCGTCCAGGAGATGACCTCCTCGTCGGTCTTTGCGCCCTGGGCGCGCGCCTCGTCCGCCAACTCGACCGGGTTGCGGTTGAACTGCGGATAGAACGGCAGCCAGCCGTTCCGGACGGCCTTCACCTGCAAATCCGCGGTATGGCCATTGGCGACGGAATCCGGGCGCTGATGCTGCGGCACCGTGTGGTAGTCCGTGAAGTGCCGCTCATAGCGCCACTGGTCAGTGTTGATATAGTGCCAGCTCGGGGCGTTCTGCAACCGTGCCGCCGGATACCAGTCACGGCCGAAAGCGATGGATGCCCACGACTCGCCCGGCGCCAGTTTCTCCTGCCCGACGTAGTGCGCCAAGCCGCCGCCGTTCACGCCTACGCAACCGCAGAACATCAGGGCGTAAATCGGGGCGCGGTACATGAGGTTGTTGTGATACCAGTGATTGATGCCGGCGCCGATGATCACTGTGCATTTGCCCTTGGTGTGCCGCGCCGTGTTGCCCCATTCACGCGCGAAGCGGATGAGCGTCTCGCGCCCCATGCCCGTGTAGCGCTCGCTCCAGGCGGGCGTGTAGGGCTTGTCTTCCTCGTCATAAGACGCCGGGTAGGCTCCGGCAAGGCCGCGCGGCACGCCGAACTGCGCCATTAGAAGGTCGTAGACGGTGGTGACGGTCACAGTTTCGCCGTTTGCCAGCGTCAACCGCTTCACGGGCACGTTCCGTTCGAGCGACTGCGCCGCACCGAAATCGTCGAAGACGACCGGCTCGGATTCGCCGCCAAGGAACGTCAGCGCGGGCTGGATACCGGTTCCGTCGATCCCGTCGCGCAGCAACAGGTTCCACTTGCCCTTTTCCTGGCCCCAGCGGAACCCGCTCGATCCCATCGGCATTTTCGGACGCTGGCCGGTTTCATCCCACATGAGAAACTTCCAGTCGCCGTTTTCGATGTCCGTGTAGCCTGCCAACCGGTTCGCGCGCAGCATCTGACCCGCGCGCCAGACGCCGCCGTCCTGCTTCAGTTCAACCAGGTACGGCGCATCCGTGTACTTCTTCGTGTAGTCGATGAAATACGGCTCGGGCTTATCGTGATGGAACTCCTTCAGCAAGACATGATTCGCGGCCATCCACCAGGCGGCGTCCTGGCCGGCGTTCACTGGAATCCATTCATCGGCGTACTTGGCCACCTGGTTGAAGTCGGGGGCGAACACCCACATCTTGGTCCCGTTGTGGCGGGACTCGGCCGCGAAATGGCAATCGGGCGTCCGTGTCATGTTGAGGTTCGATCCCATGACCGCCAGAAGCTTGGCGTTGTACCAGTCGGCGGACTCGTGGGAATCGGTCTGCTCGCCCCAGACCTCCGGAGAAGCGGGCGGCAGGTCGCTGTACCAATCGTAGAAAGACAGCAGCACGCCGCCGATGAGTTGCAGGTAACGGGAGCCGGAGGCGAAGCTGATCATCGACATCGCGGGAATGGGCGAGAAGCCGGCGATGCGGTCAGGGCCATATTTCTTTGCCGTGTAGACGTTCGACGCCGCGATGATTTCGAGCGCGGTATCCCAGTCGAACCGGCGGAATCCGCCCTTGCCGCGCGCTTTCTGCCAGCGCTGGCGCTTCTCGGGATCCTCCACCAGGCTGCGCCACGCCTCGACCGGGTCTTCGTATGCATCCCGGGCGCTTCTCCACAAATCGAGCAGCGCGCCGCGGACATAGGGATACTTCACGCGCAACGGGCTGTACAAATACCATGAATAGGAAATGCCGCGCTGGCAGCCGCGAGGCTCGTAGGGCGGCAAGCCCGATTCCAGCATCGGGTAATCGGTCGCCTGCATCTCCCAAGTGACGATCCCGTCCTTGACATAAATGTTCCAGGAACACCCGCCCGTGCAGTTTACTCCGTGCGTGCTGCGGATAATCTTGTCGTGCTGCCAGCGATTGCGGTAAAACTCTTCCCACCCCCGCTGCGCAGGGTTGCTCTCGTCTTTGATCCAGATCAATGAGCCGTTGCTTTTCACGATCGGCCTCCCAATACTTTACGGGCGCTCAGTTCCACGAGAGGGTCGCGAACCGCGCGGAACCGAGCTTTCCAGATGACTGCGAACAGTGCCAGGCACAATACCGCCACCACGAAGCCGGCCGCGAAGAACCCGGCCAGGCCGGTGCGGTCGTCTTCGGCGCCGGATTTTGCGGTGCTTTCAAACAGCGCCAGGAGCGGCAGAATCTCTTCCGCCTTCAACGCCTTTTTTGCAAAGGTCAGACTCATCGTCGGCGTGGCCGGAGCGTACAGCCACGCGCCCATCGCCTTTCTGCCCTGCAAACGTTCAAAGGCTCTCGAGAGGTCGGGGCCGAGGTGCCCGCCGCCGAATCCTCCGGCCCCGTTAAAGGTGTGGCAGGTGACGCAGGGCGGGCCGCCATTGGCGAGCCTCTTGTCGCCCATGAAGAGCGCTTTACCCAGTTCGATGTCCGGCTGGGTGAACGGGCGGTCGCTGATTTGCAGGCCGGCAAACTGCGACTTCGGCAGTTTCGATTCCGCCTCGATCATCGTCAACAGCAATTCGGCCAGCGCCGGGGACATGCCGTTGATGTTCGGCATCACGACATCGCGCGCTTCCTCCTTGAGTTTCAAGGCGTACGCATCGCCCTTGTCGATCATGGCCTGCGGAGACTGAAGGAACTGAACCAGCCACGCGCGATCCTTTCGCTGGGTGACATCCTTGAGGTCCGGCCCGGTGAGCCGGCCGCCTCCGATGGTGTGACAACTGGTGCAGTTACCGCGGAAGAAGTCTACAGCCTCCTGCGCGCGCGCGACGATCGGGCCGGCAATGAAGATGAGTGGGATATAAAATGCCGGCCCGATCCGATGAAGTAGCAGTTTAAGGGTCATGAGAATCAGCCTCAGTTTTTCGGTTCCTGATGGGGCGCAATATCGGCCAGTGTTGTGTTCTCCAGGAAATTAATCATCGCGTCGCCTACCGCCTGCCAGGAGCGGTGAGCCGCACAGGCGTCCGCGTCTGAGCACTTTTTCTGCGAATCGAGCAAACAGCCGCGTGCGATACGGTGGCGTTCGAACAAACAAACAATGTCGGCCAGGTGGATGTCCTTCGGCGACTTTTGCAGCCTATACCCGCCGCCACTGCCACGAGTGGCATCGATGAATCCGGCGCCGCCCAACGTCCACAGAATCTTCGAGAGATAGTTTGCCGGGATACCCGCTCGCTTGGCCAAATCACGGCCCAGGATGAAGGCTCCATCGGGGAGTCCAGCCAGCACGGAAAGCGCTCTAAGTGCATGCTGGACCGTGGCGGAAAGCATTTGTTGATCTCTTCATGAAGAAGTATACTATATCCAAAAATGCTGTCAATACCAAATCCCTCAATTCCCGGCATCGATTGAATTTTTTCCTTCCTCGCGCGACGCGTCTTTCTCGTACTCGAGCAATCGGCGCTCACCGCTCAAGCGCTGGATGGGCCCGATATCCTGAGTCACTTCGAGAGCACCGAGATAAGCGCCTGCTCCATCACGCACCGCGAGGAAGCGTGTGTGGACCATCCTGCCCATGAAGCGCATCCAGAACTCGGCGACGCTCTGCCGCCCCGACCGGAAATCATCGAGGATGCGATCCACCACATCCAGGCTGCCCGGTGGATGGCAATGGTGAACCTTGCGGCCGAGAATCGCGTTGGTCCGCGAAAAGATCCGGCCGGGCCCTTCGGAGAAGAAAGCCACGCGATCGTCAGCGTCGACGAAAGTGATGTCCACGGGAAGCGTGGCGAACAAGGCGGCCAGTTGCGCGACGCTCAGCCGGCCCGTTGGGAGCTGCACTCCCTCGTTTACCGCGGGTGGAACAGGGCCGGCCGGCGCCTGCGCGGTTGGCCGGTAACCTTCGCGCGGTTCCACCAGGCACCAACCGCCGTGCAGCGATGCTTTCCAGATCTCCGCCCATTCGTCCTCGGTGAAGGTATCGAGACAGGCTGGGAACAAAATGTTCTCTTCCATGAAGATCATCTCCTCCATGGCGCCGGCCGCAGATTCGCCGGCGTTGGCCGCGAGGAGTCGCGCATCCTCGACGCCCGCGTGGGGAAGGGCCTCTGTGAGGTTCTTCAACTGCTCGAGAATTTCGTCGTCCTTGCGGTGCATTACTTCCAGCGGTGGGCCGGCGGGCCCTGTGCGAGCTTTGGAGGGTCCGGAGATGCCGTGCCGTTCGAGATAACGGAAGAGCAGACGCTCTTTGCGCCGGTAGTGCTTGTCGACATCCATGAGTTCGTGGAGCGTCTGCCGCCAGGCGAGAATTGCGGCCTCGCCGCCGTCGCCGGCAACCGAATCCATGTGCGTCCGGAATTGCAGCAAGCGGTCGCGAAGCGCGGCGTTCTCGCGGCGGAACGTGTCGATGGGATGTCCCGGGGGTAGCGGTTCGGGCGCGCGTTGCGCCAGCACATCCCGCGTGACCTGCGAATGCAGATCGCACATCGCCTGTATCCCGGCCGCCGGCATCCCGCTGTCGATCAATTCCCGCTCCATGGACAGGATCTCGGAGTAATCGGCGCGCTGGGCCAGATCCCTCAGCTTGGCTTTGACCTCTTCGGGCGGCACGCCCTGGAGGAGTTCCCGGACGACAGACTTCAGCGTTCGGGCACGATTCGCCCGGTTGTCAATGGTCTCGCTCACGAGTATTCCTCTCATACCAACGATAGACCGGAGGTATCCCGGCAAAATAGGACTTATGTCACGCTCCGAAGCCGATCAGTGCGATCCACCGCCAAGGACGAACTCCCTTTCGGGGCACAACGAACGCAGGGAGGGTGAAACAGCGGGCTGCGCGTTTCCCTGGCGGCGCTGAACGACGGAATGGGGGCTTCGGGAGGGGCCACAATGGTGCGGCCGGGCGACCCTGAGACGTTGACGGCGCGGCGGAAGGCGGAGGGGGGAGGGGCGGGGTGTTTGGGCGCGAAGAAACATGAAGTCAACAAGATAGAGAGGAGGAGGGTGGGGAGGAAGCGGTGCCAGAAGGAGAGGCTGGGAGACGGCCTGCCGGGTTCCTTTACCTGCCGGGAAACCCGTTGGGAGCGGGTCTGGCGGTAGCGCTGGAGGTCGCGTTCGGCTTTTTCCACGATGCGGTAGTAGCGGGATTCGTAGTTGTGGATGACGTCGAGCACGCGGGAGTTTTGGACGAGGTCCTGGAAGGAGGCAGCTTCGACGGCGGTGATGTCGATGGTGGCGAACTTCTCGTAGAGGACGGGGGAGGTTTCGTCGAGTTGGAGGTCGATGACGGCGGTTTCGAAGCGCTGGATGCGGCGAATGCGCCAGCGGGCGTTGA